>JUEG02000723.1_pt1 | contig 63126 bp, 68 predicted proteins | sample 432341 | NCBI WGS metagenome assembly JUEG02 (sample SAMN02953476, study PRJNA257561) | rock porewater metagenome | biome: terrestrial; feature: Opalinus Clay rock; material: porewater; isolation source: Opalinus Clay rock BIC-A1 borehole | place: Switzerland: Mt Terri URL, St-Ursanne ... | reverse complement strand
AAATTTGAATCTTGTGTTTCTGTTTGACCAGAAACGTCATGTGATCCATCCTTTTCTTCACTGTGTAGTTTTCAAAGACCAAGTTTTGCTTCAAGGGATTTGTGAATTAATCAGTTTCCTTAGCTCACAAATTCCAGTACAGCTTTCCTTAGGCTTGTCAATAACTTTGACAAGTTTAATCGAAGCAGTAGTCCGCCTGTTGCGGCGACAAGTACTATCTTACCATTTTAAGATCTTCGTGTCAATCACAATTTGCGACAATTCACGAATCACTGTGTTTAAAAAATCAGTGTCGCTAGAAGCTTGCTTGCCTCAGCGACGTTACTTATTCTATCACCATTAAGTCATTCTGTCAACATCAAAACCGGAATTTTCTCAGTGTAAGTTTACCTACATTATTTATAGAATTATTATTTATTAATAGCTAATTATGTATTGTGTGTTTAAGTAATAAAGATGCCACTAAAATCGTGACATCTCTAATAATTTATCTGTATTTTACATGTGATTGTAAGCGGCATTTATATTATACGTTATGTTCTTTTAACTCTTTAATTAATTTCGATAAGTCTTTTTCAGCTGCTTCAATACATTTTTTGAAGTTTTCCAATCCAACCTTTTCAATAAAAAAGCCTATGCGCTGGCCGCCTTTGGCAGCTCCTTTGTACACTTCAATGATTTTATCAACAATAGTTAGAGCTTCTTCGGATGTCTTATCGGTAAAAAGCAACTCTGCTAATCTTGCTCTTCCACCAGCGCAGCCTCCAACTGTGATATTAAATCCTTTAGGCGTTCCCATTAAGCCAATATCTTTTATAGCATTTTCCGCACAATTATTGGCGCAACCGCTAACACCGATTTTAGTTTTATTAGGCAATTCCATACCATGATATTTTTTATCTAACATTAAACCAATAGAAACTGAATCCTGCCTGCCTCTTTTGCAAAAAGTTGTACCCGGACAAATTTTAACACTACGTACCACTTTGCCAATGGCATGACCCTTGGGAAGGTTTAGATCTGACCAAAAGTTCTCCACATCTTCCTCTTTTATGCCCACTAAAGCAATTCTTTGAGCTGATGTAACTTTCACGGCCTGACAGCCATATTTGTCAGCTATGTCTGCTATTTTTCTTAGCGTATTGGTGTCAGTTATTCCTCCCGGTAGGTGTGGAACTAGTGCATAAGTTTCTTTATCCCTTTGAAGGATGGCTTGATGTTGCAATAGGTCTTTTTGTTCAGTCATTAGATTTTCCCCCTTGATTTGTATCTTATCACAAGGGTTTCGTTAAATTCACACCTTTTTCCTTCTTCTACGGCTAAAGTCCTAATATTTCGACATTATGACAAAGTATAAAACACCTTTGTTGAATTGCCTAACTTGCGTACCCTAATTCGCCCACAAAAGAAGGATGCCCTTTCGGACATCCTTCTTTTAATTCTAATTAAAATTACATCATTCCTGGCATTCCGCCCATACCTGGAGGCATTCCGCCACCGCCGTTATTCTCTTCAGGAATGTCAGTAACTAAAGATTCAGTTGTAAGTACCATAGCAGCGATACTACCTGCATTTTGTAAGGCTGATCTTGTTACTTTAGCTGGATCAACGATACCTGCTGCAATCATGTTTTCATACACTTGTGTAGCTGCATTAAAACCAGTACCTTTTTCAGATGCTCTTACCTTCTCAACAATAACAGAACCTTCTAAGCCCGCATTATTAGCGATTTGACGTAATGGTTCTTCTAACGCCTTCCTAACAATAGCAACACCAGTAGCTACATCACCTTCAGCTTCAATGCCATCTAAAGCCTCTATTGCGTCAATCAAGGCAGTTCCTCCACCAGGAACAATACCTTCTTCAACTGCTGCACGAGTGGCATTTAAAGCATCTTCAATCCTTAACTTCTTGTCTTTCATTTCAGTTTCAGTAGCAGCTCCTACTTGGATTACTGCAACTCCACCAGATAATTTAGCTAATCTTTCTTGCAACTTTTCTTTATCAAAATCAGAAGTGGTTTCTTCAATCTGTCTACGAATTTGAGCAATTCTTCCTTCGATTTGAGCAGTATCCCCGTAACCACCTACGATAACAGTTTCTTCTTTTTGAATCTTAACTTGACGAGCACGACCTAATTGTTCTACGGTAGCACTTTTTAAATCAAGACCAAGTTCATCTGTAATAACTTCACCACCGGTTAAAACAGCGAGGTCTTGAAGCATTGCTTTTCTTCTATCACCAAAACCAGGAGCTTTAACAGCTACACAATTGAAGGTTCCTCTTAGCTTATTAACTACTAGAGTAGCCATAGCTTCACCTTCAACATCCTCAGCGATAATTAAAAGTGGTTTGCCTCCTTGAACTACTTTTTCAAGTATAGGTAGTAACTCTTGGATGTTAGTTACTTTTTTATCAGTAATTAATATGTAAGGCTCATCTAAAACAGCTTCCATTTTATCAGTGTCTGTAATCATATAAGCAGAGATATATCCTCTGTCAAAGTTCATACCTTCAACAACTTCAAGGTTAGTTTGCATACCTTGATGCTCTTCGACAGTGATTACTCCGTCTTTTCCAACTTTCTCCATAGCTTCTGCGATTAAATTGCCGATTTCATTATCACTAGCTGAGATCGAAGCAACCTGCGCAATAGCTGATTTATCTTCAACAGGCTTAGAGTTGTTTTGTAACTCATTAACAATTGCTATTACTGCTTTTTCAATACCTTTTTTCATAACCATTGGATTCGCTCCAGCAGCTACATTTTTAAGACCTTCTCTAATAATCGCTTGAGCTAATACAGTTGCAGTTGTAGTTCCGTCACCGGCAACATCATTAGTTTTAGTAGCAACTTCTTTAACTAACTGGGCTCCCATGTTTTCAAACGGGTCTTCTAGTTCGATTTCTCTGGCAATAGTTACACCATCGTTAGTAATTAAAGGTGAACCAAACTTTTTATCTAAAACAACATTGCGACCTTTTGGGCCTAAAGTAACTTTAACTGCTTCAGCTAAAGTATTAACACCACGCTCTAAAGCTCTGCGTGCTTCTTCTCCAAAAATAATTTGCTTTGCCACTGTTTTTCAACCTCCTCGATTTTTAATTAATTATCCAATAATAGCTAAGATATCGCTCTCTCTTAAAACTAGATATTCCTCGCCACCATATTTAACTTCGGTTCCTGCGTATTTAGAGTAAATCACTTTGTCTCCAGCCTTAACCTCTAAAGCGATTGTTACGCCGTTTTCCACTCTACCACTACCTACAGCAATAACCTCGCCTTCTTGAGGTTTTTCCTTTGCAGCATCAGGCAATACAATACCACTTGCAGTTTTTTCTTCAGCTGCACTAGCTTTAATTAAAACTCTTTCACCTAAAGGCTTAATCATAATTGTAACCTCCTTATATTTTGTAATTTTTTTTGGCTAACTAAGTTAGCAGTTGTTAGCACTCACTGCAAATGAGTGCTAACACTTCCAATTAATATAATATAGAAAGAGAAAGCGATTAGCAACTTTTTTTTTGGATAATTACGGCTTAAAATCAGCCTAAATAACCCATTTATTAAAATTAGCTCCCATATTCTCCTTCTATATCATAAATACTGGGATTTTTTAGTTTTTTTAATAATCGATTTAACCTCTATATATTTTCCACTGAAATTTAGTTTTATTCACCTATATTGGGTAATTTTAGATATATTTCTATTTTCTTGCGCACTCTCCTGTTTCGCCCTTCATAATAGCAATACCGTGTGGTAAAGCAGGAGTTATAAAGCTTAAACATTCTTGCACGGCTTTAGGACTACCAGGCAGATTTATAATTAAAGTTCTATTTCTAATTCCTGCTACAGCACGTGATAACATGGCCCGGTTAGTTTTTTTGAGACTTTCCATGCGCATTACTTCCGCAATACCCGGAACTAGTTTGTCTATTATCGCTAAAGTAGCGTCCGGTGTATTATCTCTCGGACCAAGCCCTGTTCCGCCTGTAGTCAAAACTAAGTCTAGCCTCTCCAAATCCGTAAATTCCACAAGTTTAGCTTTGATAGTATCGAAATCATCCGGAATTACCGTATATGACTTGACCTCTCCACCAATCTCTTCTATTAACTCCCTAATTACTTGACCACTTAAATCTTCTCTTTCACCCCTTGAACCTTTATCACTAGCCGTAATTATACCGACACTAAACACTTTCAATCACCTCAATAGGGTCGCCTACTCTAAGTGGGCCTCCCTTTAAAACCTTAATAAAGATGCCTTCTTTTGGCATTACACAGTCCCCTGCTTCATAATAAATAGCGCATCGGTTATGGCATTCTTTGCCGATCTGGGTTACTTCCCCTACTCCTTCAGCTCCCAGTTTTAGTTTAGTTCCTATAGGTAATTCAACTAAATTAATGCCTTCCGTAGTTAAATTTTCTGCGAAATCTCCCGGACCTACATCTAGACCCATATCTTGCATCTTTTTAATGCTTTCTAAAGCTAATAAGCTTACCTGACGATGCCAGTCGCCCCCGTGAGCATCATCTTTAATTCCGAAATTCTCTACTAATAGGCCTTCACCTATATTTTTTTTCCGCATTCCTTTTTTTTCACTAGTACAAACTGCAATTACTTTACCTGCCATGGTTGTTCACCCTCTCTTTGATATTTGCCACTTTTTCCGCCAGTTTTCTTGATTAGACGTATATTTTGAATTACCATTTCCTTATCAACTGCTTTACACATGTCATAGATGGTTAGGGCTGCCACTGATACTGCGGTCAAGGCTTCCATCTCCACCCCGGTCTTACCGGAAGTTCTTACTCTAGCCTCAATCTTGACCATACTATTAAGGTCATCAACTGTAAAGTAGACATTAGTACCAGTAATTAAAAGAGGGTGGCACATAGGAATTAGATTGGCAGTTTGCTTAACTCCCATAATTCCCCCTACCTGAGCGACTCCTAAAACATCACCTTTAGCCATGTGACCTTCTTTAATTTTATTAAGTGTATCTTGTTTCATTAAAATCTCACCCTGTGCTATAGCTTCACGGGCAGTATCTTCCTTTTCACTTACATCAACCATTCTTGCTCTACCTTCAGCATCGAAATGCGTTAACTGGTCCACGTTTAACCTCCGATCTGTGACATGGTTCGTTTATTATCTTTCCAACCCTCATCAGCCATGGTATGACGGTTAGGTTTTGTTTTAATTCCTTGTTCAATTAATTCTATTAAATCCTCTGTCGATGCACCGTTTCTTAAAGGTGACCTTAAATCAATCTCTTTAGCACAGTGCAAGCAAGGGCGCAACTGCCCTTCAGAAGTAAGCCTAAGACGATTACAACTATCACAAAAATGATTGCTAATAGCACTGATAAATCCGATAGTACCTTGGGCACCCGGAAATTGGTAGTATTTTGCTGGCCCGTTACCATCTAACCTCTTAATGGGCTCAAATTTCCCTAAGATATTTAGATTTTCTTTCATCTCAGCAATTGGCATATGCGCTTCCTTAAGCTTAACGTCGCTAACTCCGATGGGCATTAGTTCGATAAAGCGAACATGTAGCGGTAACTCCATGGTAAGTTTGGCGAAGTCAACTATTTCATCAGCGTTTCGCCCCTTAATTACAACTGTATTAATTTTAACCGGATTAAAACCTGTGGCTAAAGCAGTTTTAATTCCTTGCCAAACTTCTTCAAGATTACCTACCCTAGTTATCGCCCGAAATCTTTCATTCTTTAGAGTGTCTAAACTAATGTTTACTCTGTTTAGACCAGCTTTTTTTAAATCCTCAGCATACTTAGGTAGCAAAATTCCGTTTGTAGTAAGTGCAATATCATCAATTTCAGGAATTTGATTCAATTCATCAATGAAGTTCACCAGCCCCTTGCGAACAAGAGGTTCGCCTCCAGTCAAACGAACCTTTCGTATGCCGAGTTGAACGGCAGCTTTTACTATTTTTAAAATCTCTTCAAATTTCAATATATTTGCTGATGATGTTAAATCTATGCCCTCTTCAGGCATGCAATAAACACACCGCAGATTGCAGCGGTCAGTTACTGAAATTCTTAGATAGTTGATTTCTCTGTTAAAAGTATCTTGCATTACCCTCACCTCGCTTTAATAAGGTATTAGTTCTCCCATCTGCTGAGTGTCATAGCCACCTAACTGTTCAACTGAGGCCTTAAAGTTCTCATCTTGGAGAATAGCCATCAATTCTTGAATGTAGGGTGTTGGCCAAAACTCTTTAGGAATAGCTAAGTCATATCTTTCTTTAGCTATAGGAATAAAGTCTAAATCCAAAGCTTTAGCAGCGGCATAGATTCCTAAACCGGCATCAGCGGAACCACTTGCTACCGCGGCTGCAATAGACATATGGGTAAACTCCTCACGTTCGTACCCAATAAGCTCTTCCGCATCTAACCCCAGTGTTTTTAACTGATAATCCAGTAAGATTCTAGTACCCGCCCCCCGTTGACGATTAATAAACTGAGCTCGCTTTTCCACTAAATCTTGTAAGCCTGTGATACCTAAAGGATTGCCTTTCGCAACGATTAGGCCTTGATCTCGATGCACAAGATTTACAAGATAGCAGCTATTACCTAAATATTTTTTTAAGTATGAGTGGTTGTATTCACCCGTTTCTTCATCCAAAAGATGAATTCCCGCTAAATGAGCTTCTCCTCTTTTTAGAGCCATAATGCCACCTAAACTACCTACGTGGGCTGAGGCTAAAGTTCTCTCTGGACTCTTCTTCCGCAGGTAATCTGCTAGAATATCTAAAGTTATATCATGACTCCCCACTGCCACTGTGGTCTTCTTTATTCCCTCTTCTGATCGAATTAAACTTACATCAACCATTGTTCCGGCTTCATAACCTTCTGTTAAACGAGGAATCTTTAATAAGCCATCGGCTTTTACCATAGACATAATAACACCGGCGCCCCGAGACATAGGAGTCGCAACAATCTTTTCTCCAACTTGCCCCAGTTTAACTCTCATAAATTCATCTGAACCAAGTGGAGAAACAACTCTTCTTGAAATAACCGCCTGCAACCTATTTCTTTCGGGCAGAGCCACACCTTGCAAAAAGCCCAAAACTGGTTTAACAAATAGCTCACAAGTTAAAGCAGCTGAAACAGGGTAACCCGGAACTCCAATCACCGGTTTATTGTCAACTAGTCCTAAAATAACAGGTTTCCCTGGTTTAATCGCCACCCCGTGGACTAAAACTTCTCCTAATTCAGCAATAATTGCTGCTGTATAATCTTCGCTACCTGCTGAAGAACCGGCATTAATAACTACCAAATCACTTTTCTTTACAACTTCTTGTAAGGTCGACCTCAAAAGCTCATAGTCATCTTTTACTATTGCATGTCTTGAAACTTGTCCACCCCATTCAGTAATCAAGCCACCTAGGAGTCTGGAGTTATACTCGATAATGTCACCTGGCTTAACTTGCGTTCCCGGTTGCACTAATTCTGTTCCGGTAGGAATAACCGTAACTTTCGGATGCTTGCGAACCATAACTTCTGTAACTCCACCCGCTAAAAGTGCTCCAATGTCATAGGGACTTAGGGTATGGTTAGCCGGAACGATCATCTCTGTAGTTACTATATCTTCTCCAATAACTCGCACGTGTTGCCATGGAGACACCGAGTTAATAATCTCTACTGTTTTGTCGTCTACATAATGAATATTTTCAATCATGATGACTGCATCACAACCTTCAGGTAAAGGATCCCCTGTGTCTACCGGAAAAGCGGCCTCATCAACTTTAAAATGCAGAGGTTTTGTCTCAGTGGCACTAAAGGTTGAGGATGCCTTAATCGCTATTCCATCCATTGCAGAGGCATGATAGTGTGGCGAGGATAATTTAGCAAAAACCGCCTCTGTAGTTATTCTACCCCTAGCCTCATCAACAGCAATACCCTCACTTTCTAAGCCTTCACTTAGAGCTTTCACTTTATCTAAATATAATTGTAGTGCTTCTTCCAAGGGTTTATTATCTAAATAAATATTTCTCTTAGTCATACCACAGTTCCCCCTCTAGAAAAGCTTCGCTAGCGCGAAGCGCTGAGTTATATGCTAAAATAATGAAACGTCAACTAGTTGGCCTTCAGCTAACCCTTCCTTGTCTAAAGCAATCTTAAAAGTCCCCTGTGCCTTAACCATTGTAAAAATTAAACCTGACTTTCCTAAAATAGGCTCAGCCCACAGTTCACCATTCTTTTCTATCAATTTGACTCGAACGTAGTCTTCTCTGCCACTACCTGAGGAAAGGCTTCTACTTAATTTTGCTCGTACAATTGCTGGCTTGTAAATAGCAGTTCCACCTTGGAGTAGGTTCATTACGGGTGTAACAAATAAGTCGAATATAACCATGGTAGACACTGGATGTCCCGGTAAGCCATAAACCGGTTTTCCTTCAATAACTCCTAAGATAGTAGGCTTGCCTGGCCTAACTGACACACCGTGTACCAGTACACCCGGTAAACCAAAGGATTCTATTACCTTAGCCGTCACATCTCTCGTCCCTACTGAACTACCTCCGGTTATAATCACCAGGTCTTGTTCTTCCAAGGCCTTTTGCACCGTGGTCTTCAGGTCCGCCATGCTATCTTGAATGATTCCATATAAGGTTGGTATCCCTCCCCGTTCTAGAACCTGACCAAATAAAGCATAAGAGTTAATATCTTTTACTTGTCCTAGTTTAGGGTCTTGATCGGGTGGCACCACCTCGTCCCCCGTAGAAATAATACCGACTTTAGCTTTTTTATAAACCTTTACTTCCATAATTCCCATGCCACCTAAGACACCAAGATCCTGCGCTCGCAAAAGAGTTCCCTGATTTAGAACCAATTCCTTCTCTTTTACGTCTTCGTCATGAAGGACTATATTTTCACCTGGTGCTACAGCTTTATTTATTCCTATAGTCAGTTCATCTAGGTTCTCCGTATACTCTACCATTACCACACTATCACTATTTAGCGGCAGCATGCCTCCTGTAGATATTTTTACAGCTTCTTGCGAGCCAAGATTAATGGTTGCTTCTTGTCCCATCCGAATTTCACCAATAATATTTAAATAGGCTGGTAGGCCCTCTGAAGCTCCAAAAGTATCTTTAGCTTTAACGGCGTATCCATCCATGGTTGATCTTCTAAAGCCCGGAATATTAATGGGAGAAACAACGTCTTCTGCTAAAACTCTACTTAGGGCCTTCATTAAATGAACAGTTTCTAGCTCTGGTTGTAAATTTAGATTAGCAAAAAGTTTGTTTCTTGCATCATCTACTGTTAATACCTTAAAAAAGTCCTTCATATATCATCCTCCTGGAATTTTAAAGAAGATTATAATCAAATTAAAAAACTATTTCGCCCCGCATAAAAGATCCTGTTCTCTCATCCTTAGGATCAGCAAAAATCTCATCTGTATAACCTTGTTCGATAACTTCTCCATCCATCAAAAAAATCAACTTCTGCGACAACCGTTTAGCTTGAAACATATTATGTGTGACGATGAGGATTGTCGTCCCCATTTCCTGATTAATCTTTGTTATTAGCCGCTCTACCTCTAACCCACTTCTGGGGTCTAGGCTCGCTGTGGGTTCATCCAAAAGAAGAACTTCAGGTTCTAATACGATAGCTCGTGCCAAAGCCATTCGCTGAGCTTCCCCCCCAGACAAGGTGGCAGCCTTTTGATTTATTTGACCTAGAAGGCCTACCATTTCCACTGCTTTTCTTACTTGTTGATCAACCTCGGTTTTTTCTATTCCTCTTAGCTTTAATCCATAGGCTACATTTTTATAGACTGTAGAGTTGAAAACTGTTGGTTTTTGGAAAACCAAGGTCATTTTGCGTTGAAAATTCAATTTATCCCTTTTTATTTCCTCAAGAGATTTTCCTAGAAACCTAATTTGACTTTGGTCTGTTTCTTCTAAAAAATTAAGTAACCGTAGCAAAGTACTTTTACCTGCTCCGTTAGGGCCTATTAATCCATATATATAACCCTTCTCGACTATTACATCCTTAATGTTTAAAACTGTTTTACCTTCGTAGCTTTTTGTTATACTCTTTATGTTGTATATTTCATTAGTAACTTTAGACATCAAATTTAATCCCCCTGAGCAAACCTACAGACACAATTACGATAAAAGAGAGTGCTAATAATACTATTCCCAATGCTAAGGCAAACTCCATATTTCCTTTTCTAGTCTCAAGAACAATAGCTGTGGTCAAGACTCTAGTTTCACCAAGAATATTACCCCCAACCATCATGACAGCCCCAACCTCAGCAACTAATCTACCAAAGCCGGTAATTATGGCAACCATGATCTGACCTCTTGCTTCTTTAATAAGCGTCCAAAATATTTGACTGTCCGTAGCCCCAAGAGTAAAAGCCAACTCACGAATACTCTTTTCTTTATCTATAATTGCAGAAATTGTAAGACCTGTAATAATAGGGATGGCTAAAACTACTTGGGCAATAACCATAGCTGTCGGAGTAAACAACAAGCTTAAACTGCCCAAGGGCCCACTCCTCGAAAGAAGCAGAAACACAACTAACCCAACTAATACAGGGGGTAAACCCATTAAAGTGTAAACCACATTAATTAGCAGAGGTTTACCTCTAAATTTTTTCAGTCCGAGATAAGTTCCTATAGGTACTGCGATAGTAGCTGCAACTAGCACGGCACTTAGGGACGTTTGTAGAGTCAAAAATAGAATTTTCCACAATTCTTCATTCCCAGAAAATATGAGTGAAAAGGCCTTAGTTAAAGAACTTAAAATCTCTGGCATCGTTTATCCTCCAGTTGTGATTAAAAACACCCAAGTTGACATTTACTTATTTTAACTTTTAACTCTTCAGCAGCCTGTCCCACCACTGTTAATGGGACTTCTAGCTTCTCCGCAATTTCGTGAGCCTTAGCGCAACTTAATCTGTTATCAATAGTTGACTTTTTAACCTCATTAATGATTTCTGCTGTTACCTTCGCCATAAGAACGCCTCCTTTAATGACCCTATCCTTAGCCTTTGCCAATGATTGGAAAATATTTAATCTTAGACATTAAAAAAATCAGCCTCGAAAAGGCTGACTGTGTGATTTGCGCAACAGTTTCCTTTCCAAAAAGGGGAGGCAGAGAAGTTTCCTTCAAAACCCTTGAACCGGCTAAGCCGATTGCCGTTTGAAAAACCATAAGATTGTTTAATAATCCCTTAGGTTTTACAAATCGGAAACAATTATTCTATTTTTTATAACTGAATTAATGTTACCATAGTTTGCTAAAAACTTCAACACTATTCAAGAGCAACTTCAGCTGTTAGTTTCACCATAATTCGGTATTATGCATACCATATAAAGAAGACTAGGTTCGAAACTTGACGGCACTTGTCTGCTCATTGTTAAAGAGGGAGATTTAGTAACGCCGTCAGGATGAAAGAAGAGAAAGGAGGTCAATTTATGGTATTCAGTAGCAGACAACAAGTTTGTGCGGAAAGAGTTATTATGGGTGTTTTAAATATTCTGTGTGTACGGAGATTAGGCCCACGACGTTTTCTTTTTACACTTACAAAAGTTAACAATAACCCATTTCCCGTAATATTAAGGTACACCACAACCCAACGTTTTGATTTTGCCGTAAGAAGTGTAGCAACAGGTCGTGAGGTTTGGCGCTGGTCCTTTAATAGGTTTTTTGCCCAGGTTATCGAAGAAATTAGATTGCGCCCCGGTCAAGAAACGTCTCAGACGGTAGAATGGGATGGAACTAACAATTTCGGAGTTCCGGTTCCAGGCGGTCGTTATATACTCCGCGGCGAAAACCTTGCTAGGGTTAGAAGGGTTGACCAACCCGGAGAAATCGACGTGATACCTCAGGGCGGCGAAGCTATGGCTAAGATGCCACAATTGCAAGCTGAGTTTACTCTAAGTGCAAACGCTTCTTCACAGCAGCCCAGTACTGTCCATACTGTACAACCTGGGGATACCTTATGGGCAATAGCTAGACAATATGGTACCACAGTTAGTACTCTAAAGAGTATCAATAGTTTAGTTAGTTCCAATATCAAAGTTGGACAGCTAATTAAGGTTAGATAGAAAATTATGAACCTTAACCTTTGCCAAATTTTTTGGCAAGCTATATACTTTCCTGCAGTTAAAAAAAGAAGTGAGGTGGCTGGCCACCTCACTTCTTATATTTAAGAAACCTTTTCTACTTTAACGGCACAAACCTTAAGTTCCGGTATTTTACACTTAGGATCCCTAGCCGAGTTAGTTAGGTAATTAACATTTGTTTCAGCAAAATGGAAGGTAGAAAAGACTGTTCCTGAAGTAACTCTTTCAGTAACATGAGCAGTGATTGTAATTTCTCCTCTTCTAGAACTCACTTTTACCAAACTACCATCTTCTATTCCCAGCTTACAAGCATCGGCTTGATTAATTTCCAGATGTTCCTTAGAGTACATCTCGTCTAAGCCTTTTGATCTTCTAGTCATAGATCCAGTATGATAATGAGTCAGTCTACGGCCGGTTGTTAACAGTAATGGATACTCCTCATCAGGAATCTCCGCCGGTGGAGCAAAATCTAATGCATGGAACTGCCCCTTACCACGCGCAAACTGTCCGTTATGCAGGAATTTAGTGCCTAGATGCTCATCATTTGGACAAGGCCATTGAATTCCGCCTTCTTCCAATCTGGCATAGTTAATCCCTCCGTAACTGGGAGTAACCTGAGCAATTTCTTGCATAACCTCTTCAGCCGAATTGTATTCCATCTTATAGCCCATTCTAGTGGCAAGCTCCGCAATAATTTCCCAATCCGCTTTGCTATTGCCTACCGGTTCAATGGCTTTTCTAACCCTTTGAACTCGTCTTTCGGTATTGGAGAAGGTTCCATCTTTTTCAGCAAAACTCGCGCCCGGGAAAACCACGTCAGCAAGCTGAGCCGTTTCTGTTAAGAATAGATCCTGAACCACAAAAAAGTCTAAATGTTCCAAAGCATGCTTAACGTGATTAATATCAGGGTCACTGACCATTGGATTTTCGCCTAGAATAAACAGTCCCTTTACAGAACCATCTGCGGCTCCATCCAACATTTCACCCACGGTTAAACCAGGCTTTTGGGATAGTTCAACACCCCAAGCTGCGCTAAATTTAGCTGAAACATTAGCATCATTAACAGGCTGATAGCCAGGGAATACATTTGGTAAAGCACCCATATCACAAGCCCCTTGAACATTGTTTTGGCCTCTTAATGGGTTAACCCCACTGTTAGGCTTTCCAATGTGGCCTGTCAATAAAGCTAGATTTGCAATGGCAAGGACGTTATTAACTCCCGAGGTATGTTGAGTAATACCCATGGTATAGTAAATAGCTGCATTTTCAGCCTTAGCATAGCCTCGAGCAGTCTTTCTAATTAAATCAGCAGAAACACCGGTATATCTCTCTACAGCCTCCGGACTAAAGTTTTTAATACCTTCCTTAGTCTCCTCAAAGCCTTCAGTTCTGGTTTTTATAAACTCTTCATTGTACAAACCTTCTTCAATAATGACGTAAGCCATAGCATTAAGAAGAAGAATATTAGATCCAGCTTTCAGTTGAAGATGCATATCCGCAACATCAACTAGTTCAATTTTTCTAGGGTCAGCCACAACCAATGTAGCTCCCTTGCTTACAGCCTTTTTCATCTCAATACTAATAATCGGATGAGTTTCTGTAGTGTTAGAGCCGATAACAAATAAGAAATCCACATCAGAAATTTCCTGAATTGAATTTGTCATGGCACCACTACCAAATGCAGTTGCTAGACCAGCAACAGTTGCAGAATGTCAGAGACGGGCACAATGATCAATGTTATTGGTACCAAGTGCTGCTCTAGTAAACTTGTTCATAATATAGTTATCTTCATTAGTACAACGAGCAGAACTTAATGTGGCCAAAGCATCACCACCGTGTTCTCTCTTGATTTTGTTAAACTTTTTAGCCACTAAGTCTAAAGCTTCCTCCCACGAGGCCTCCACAAATTGACCATCTTTTTTGATTAGCGGAGTTGTTAATCTTTCCTCATGGTGAATAAAATCGTATCCAAAACGACCTTTTATGCATAGATGGCGACCATTTACCTCGGCTGTTTCGTTGGAAGTAACACCGATAACTTTTCCGTCTTTCACGTTCAAATCAAAATTACAACCACATCCACAGTATGGACAGGTAGTCTTAACCTTTTTAACTTCCCAAGGTCTTGCTTTACCTTTCATTTGCTTCTCAGTCAATGCTCCTACCGGACAAACAGCCACGCAGCTTCCACAGCCTACGCATTCTGATTCTCCCATGCCGGCTTCGAGTGCTGGTGCAACCTTTGTATTAAACCCTCGATGGGTAAAGTCCAAAATATTTCTACCTTGAATTTCTGCACAAACCCGAACACATTTACCACATAAAACACACTTGTTTGTATCTCTTGAAATAACAGGACTACTATCATCAATAGGATCTTGATGACGTTCACCTTGGAATTTCGATTTTCTTACACCATAAAGATAAGCGAATTCTGCTAAACTGCAGGTACCGGTTTTTTCACAGGTCAAACAGTCTTCAGGGTGGTTCGCCAAAAGCAACTCAATAATCATTTTCCTCGAGTCAACAACTTCCTGAGAAGCTGTATTTACAACCATCCCCTCGCCTACAGCGGTCACACAGGAGGCTGGTAAATTACGCATGCCTTCTATCTCTACAACGCACAATCTACACCCACCCGGCTTTGTCAATTCGGGGTCATGACATAAGGTTGGTATGAAAATGCCATTTTGTCGGGCAGCATCTAAAACCGAAGTTCCCGCTTCAACCTGAATGGCCTTACCGTCTATGGTTAAGGTGACTTTACTCATTATTTCTCACCTCTAGTCTTTTAATTTTAGCAAATATCTCGTTTAAGCCTAGGGCTTCATCCCAGGGCACCTGTACAAATTGACCATCTTTTTTGATCATTGGTTGTTCCGTGCAATCTGGGTTATAAATGAAATCTGTACCTAGTCTTCCTTTTAAGCAAAGGGGTCTTCCTTCTCCAGGGGACTTAGCAGTAACTCCGATAACCTTGCCGTTCTTTTTATTTACATTGAAGTAACAACCGGCATCGCAAAAGCTACAGGTAATTTGTTCTTGTTCTATTTCCCAGGTTCTACCTTTACCCAAAACGGATTTGTCAACTAAGGCGCCCACTGGGCATATAGCTACACAACGTCCGCAATAGACACAATCAGAGTCTGCCAAAGATGTATCTAGTGCTGGGGTTATTTTTGTATTAAAGCCCCTCATTGAAAAGTCTATGACCGCTCTATCCTTAACTTGAGCGCAGGTACGAACACATTTACCGCAAGTAATACATTTATTGTTATCTCTCAGAATATATGGATTAGAATCATCTAAAGGATAATCATGTCTGTCCCCTGAAAATACAACTCCCTCCACACCATACTGATAACAGTAGGTTTGCAAGCGACAGTCTCCACTCTTTTCACAGGTCATGCAATCTTTAGGATGGTTAGCCATTAAAAGTTCTAGAATCGTTTTTCTCGCTTCGAAGACGTTAGGCGACTCTGTCTCAATAATCATTCCATTAGTTGCTTGTGTTACACAGGAAGCGGGGAGATTTCTAATCCCCTCAATTTCTACCACACAAATACGGCAAGCCCCTGGTTTTACAAGCTCTGGATCATGACAAAAGGTTGGTATGGAAATCCCAACATATTCCGCAGCTTCTAGTACAGATAAGCCTACAGGAACTGTGACCTTCTGACCATTTATTGTAAGGGTAATTTGGTTCACTTTGCAACCCTCCTCTCTACTCGGATAAATCCCAATTACTTTCTTATTACCGCGCCAAACTTACATTTATCGATACAAGTGCCACACTTGATACACTTAGACATATCGATAGTAAACGGCTCCTTCACTTTGCCTGAAATAGCATCGACAGGACAATTCTTTGCACATAAATTACAGCCCTTACACTTATCTTCTAAGATTGAGAAGCTAAGCAAGGCAGAACAAGCACCTGCAGGACAAACTCCATCATGAATGTGAGCTTCGTATTCGTGTCTAAAATATCTAAGTGTTGCCAGTACTGGATTTGGTGCTGTCTGACCCAAACCACAAAGTGACGTCGATTTAATCACTGCGCCAAGGCTTTCTAGAGTCTCTACATCGCCCGGTTGCCCTTTGCCATCACAGATTCTTTCGAGAATTTCGAGCATTCTCTTTGTACCTTCACGGCAAGGAGTACATTTTCCGCAAGACTCTTTCTGAGTAAAGTTTAAGAAGAAACGGGCTAGATCTACCATACAAGTAGTCTCGTCCATTATTACTAAACCGCCTGATCCCATCATTGCTCCGGCCTGAGTTAAAGAGTCATAATCAACTGGTAGATCTAACATGCTTTCAGGTATACAGCCTCCTGATGGGCCGCCAATTTGAACAGCCTTAAAAGCTTTACCTCCCTGAACGCCTCCACCAATTTCGAAAATGATTTCACGCAAAGAGATACCCATAGGGACTTCAGCCAAACCTGTATTGTTAACTTTACCGGTTAACGCAAAAACTTTAGTTCCCTTACTCTTTTCAGTTCCCATGGCTGCGTACCACTCAGCCCCATTACGGAAAATACTAGGAATATTAGCAAAAGTCTCAACATTATTAATATTAGTTGGTTTACCCCATAAGCCTTTTACTGCTGGGAAAGGAGGACGCGGTCTAGGCATGCCGCGCAAGCCTTCAATAGAGTTTAAAAGAGCAGTCTCCTCACCACAAACAAAAGCTCCGGCACCAGCCTTAATCTTCAATTTAAAATTAAAACCAGAACCTAAAATGTTCTTTCCTAACAAGCCAGCCTCTTCAGCTTGGGCAATGGCAATCTTAAGACGTTTAATGGCCAAAGGATATTCAGCTCTTACATAAACATAACCTTCATCTGCCCCGATGGCATAACCACAAACCAACATTCCTTCAATTACAGCATGGGGGTCTCCCTCTAACACACTTCGATCCATAAATGCTCCCGGATCACCCTCATCAGCATTACAGACTACATACTTCTTGTCTGATTGGGTTCCGGCAGTAAATTGCCATTTTAACCCTGTGGAGAAGCCACCGCCGCCACGGCCTCTTAATCCCGAGATTTTAACTTCTTCAACAACCTGCTCTGGAGACATGGTCTTCAATGCTTTATTAAAGCCTTGATAGCCACCGTTAACTATATATTCTTCAACAATTTCTGGATTGATATGCCCACAATTTTTTAGCACTATGCGTTGCTGACGAGCATAAAAATTTACTTGTTTATAGGTTAGAGCCTTTTCGTTATTAGTCGGTTCAGTGAATAATAATCTTTCAACTACATGACCTTGTTTAATGTGACTTTCCACGATTTCGGGAACATCTCCAGGCTCGACTCTACAGTAGAAAACCTTTTGAGGTTCTATAATCATAATAGGCCCTTGTTCACAGAAACCATGACAACCTGTTAACGTAACCTTCACCTGTTTGTCTAGCCCGTGTTTAGCCAGTTCTGCTATTAGTACATCAGATACTTTCACCGCTCCCGAGGAAACACAACCCGTACCTGCGCAAACAAGAATCTGTTTTTTATGCGAATCTGGGCCGAGAATTAATTCATCTTTAATTCTTTGTCTATTTTCTTTGCAGGCCAAGTCTTCATGACAAAAAGGTCCTTCTAATCTACATAAAACGTATTGACTACACGGACTTTCAAGTTCGTGTTTACATTGCTCACAACATTTATCTAATAAACTCTTCATCTTTACACCCCCTTCAGATTACTCATATCGAGCTAAAAGCTCTGCTAACTTATCTGGCGTTAATCGGCCATGGGTATCCTCATTAACCATAATGACCGGAGCTAACCCGCAAGCCCCAATACATGCTACTGATTCAATTGTATACCTTAAGTCTTCGCTTGTTTCACCATCTTTAATTTTCAGTTGATTTTGAATGGTTTCTAAGATTTTGGCTCCACCACGAACATGGCAGGCTGTTCCCAAGCAAACTCTCACAATATTTCTGCCCCGAGGTTTTAAATGAAACTGGGCATAAAATGTAACTACTCCGTAAACTTGACTAAAAGGTAGCTTTAGTTCTGCGGAAATCGTTTTTAGCACCTCTCCCGGCAAGTAACCATAAATATCTTGGGCTTCTTGTAGTACTGGGATTAATGCACCTTTTTGCCCTATGTATTTTGCTAGGACTTTCTCTAACTCCACTTCTTTCGGATCTTTTACTTGATTTGCACATTGACAAGCCAATTTAGTTCCCCTCCTCTCTTAAAATAAAGCTATATAGCTTTGATAATCCTATCCTCTGTAACTATATAATGGACAGGTTGATCATGCTCTTCAAAATAAACATTATTCACAATTTGCAATTCATATGCTATAGCTACAAATAGTGTGTCATCTTTTACTCTTGGAAGGAATCGATCATAAAATCCGCCCCCGTAACCAAGGCGATTTCCCATTTGATCAAAAGCCACACCGGGAACAATCACCAAATCAATTTTGTCAGGCTCAATAATATTGCCTTTTCTCGGCTCCATTATCCCCCATGCTCCTTCAACCAGGTCCTCGGGGTATTTAGAGATTTCAGTAGGATAAAGGTCTCGATTTTTAACATCCGTAATTGGAGCAAATACCCGCTTTCCTTCCTTAAGTGCTTGGATAATTATCTCGCCTGTTTGGACTTCATTACGGAAATCTACAAAAAGCATCACATTATTGACCTTTTTAAAGATATCCATTTTACAGATCTTATCTTTAATAGATGCACTCTTCTCTTTAACTACTATTGAAGACAAGGCCATTCTTTTATTAATTACTTCTTCTCTTAATGCTTTTTTAATCGCAGATAAATCTTTTCCCCCCAAGGCTCTTCTCTCCCCTTGATATTATTCTGAAACTTTACATTATTCCGTCCATTTTGCATATTATTATTATATACCTACCCACTTAACGGTACAAGGGATATATCGAATAATTTATGGCAAATTTCAGTCTTTTCAGATAAATGATGAAAGTCGAAAAATCTTCGGAAAATTTATCATTTTTTGAATGCCTCCTGCATATTGTAGAGTATAGAAACTAAAAGGGAAAAAACATCTCCCCTTTAGTAATAGTTAGCACAATCACATGCGCCATTGGTAAGCTGGTTCCTTCTTGTTTTATTCTTTGTGAGTGCTAACAAAAAAAAAGAAGGTGAGAACCATGAACAACGTGCGTTGTGAATGCGGCAAGATCTTGTGTCAAGTTTATGAAAACATGGTTGTTATCAAATGTCGCCACTGCAAGAGGTTTCTAATTATTAAATTTAACGGATTGGCAAAAACCTCTACTGTTGAATATGATTACCTAAATAAACTTAAATACTAGAAAGTCCAGAGACATTTAGTCCAGAGGCCAGCATCGCGAATGCTGGCATTTTGTTTTAAATGCAAGCATTTTTTTAATGCCTAAAAACATATTAATTACAGGAAAGGCGCATATAATTCAGTTCCCTCATAATGCGCGTTTCAGTACTTCAAACCAAAATTGTGTTATCTACAAATGTGGTAACACATACATTCCTGAAGTAAAAGTCCAGAGACTTAAAGTCCGGAGGCCAGCCACTCATTTGAGTGCTGGCCTTTTGTGTTTTTAAAAAATACTACAGAAAGGAGGATTAATTATGAAACTTCTCTTTGTTTTTGGAACTTTACTAACTATTGTTTTTGGATTTAGTTTAGCTACGTATTTAGTTAATTACAAAACCAAACTAAAAAATCCACTACTCAAAGCAGCCGGTTTTCTAACAATTGGAACTCTAATCACAGCCGTGACCTTCATTTTAGCAATTATCGTTGCCTGGCCTCCTTATTATTAAATCTAAAGTTAGGACTCATTCCAAAAATACAACTAAAGGTGGGGTTCTATGGAAAATCTGAACTGTCCCTGTGGCAAAATAATAAGCCAGATTCAGGGTGATGTCATCATCATCAAATGTCGGCACTGCAAACGGTTTATCTATATCAAAACAAACGGGATTATCAAAATCGAATCCAAATAGGAGGGTTTTTTATGAAACTTTTCTTTGTGATTACCTCATTATTAATTTTATTGTTTAGCTTTTGCGTCAGTGGCTATTTAGCCAATTACACCTTTAAGATCGCCAACAAGTGGTCTCGAGTTTTAGTTACCTTAGCTCTAGGTTTGGTGATAAGCTTAATAGTTTTCGTCTTTGCTGTAGTAGCGATCTGGCCCTAACCTTAGTCCTGAGACATATTAGTCCTGAGGCCAGTACTAGATACTGGCCTACCACTTATTCCATGAAAGGAGTGGACCCAATTAATGAAGAAAGCTAGAATTTTAAGCTTATTCATCTTTACTCTAATTGTAATTATTAGTTTAGCCAATATTTCTGTTGCCTCTGCCACAAGCGAGACTAATGGAGAGTTAGCAAAGATTGAAGATGCCCGCAAGGACAATGTAAATTGTTTGCGCTGTCATGGTGCAAAGGGTCTAAAAACTACTTATCAAGGCAAAACCATTTCTCTTTACGTTAACGAAGCTGATTTCTTCGATTCTATGCATGAAAGTAATACATGTATTACTTGTCATAAGGGTATGACTGATTATCCCCACGTTGGAGTTACTTACGGTTATGAATTACGAAAAAAAGTAAATCAAGAGTGCCAATCCTGCCACCAAGATATTACCAATGTGTACAATAATAGTATCCACGGACAGCTGTCAGCAGAAGGCAAAGAAACTGCTCTGTGTAGCGATTGCCATGGTGCTCATAATGTTTTTAAAATGGAAGACAAACGTTCGACGGTTTATTTAACTAATATGGTAAATGCCTGTACTAAGTGTCATGAAGATAAAAAAGAGTCTTATAACTGGGGAATTCATGGCAAGGCAGTTGCCCTAGGCAGCACAAAAAAAGCCGCTACCTGTTCTGTTTGCCACACTCCGCATAGCATTTGGGGGCCTAATGATTCACGCTCCACAGTCTCCGATGGAAATATTCCAAAGACATGTTCTCAGTGTCATCCAGATGCAAATGAAAACTTTGCTAAAGGTATTGAACATTATACCTTAACACCAGAAGGCGAAAATGCCCCAATGTATTATACTTACAAGGCCTTTTCCATAATATTAGTATTGGTTGTAGCGATATTCGTACTGAATATTGAACTTGACCTATATCGCCGGATTCGCAACGCGAAAAAATAATTTACCCATGAATCTTAATGTAGATTGTACCTTCATATATAACAAGAAGGAGGTTAGAGTCAATGAGTGACCCTACTCAAAACCCTAAACAAACCGTATACTACGAGAGATTTAATATTCATCAACGTCTGCAACACTGGTTGATGGGAATCAGCTTTATTTTCCTTGCCCTAACCGGACTCCCTATCAAGTATCATCAGGCTAGCATCTCTCTAAAAATTGCAGATACGTTCGGTGGCTACGATGGTCTAATGTTTGTCCATAAACTTAATGCCGCTATAATGATAGCCACATCAGCTTATCATCTTCTCTTTTTAATGTATTACTTCATAGTTAAAAAGAAGGTGTCCTGGGCTATGGTCCCTTCCCTGAAGGATGGTAAGGACATCGTCCAAGGTGTCAAGTACTCCCTTGGCTTAACTAAAGAACATCCTAAGTTTGATCGCTACTCTTGGAAAGAGAAGTTCGATTACCTAGCGGTCTTTTGGGGGATGCTGGCCATTGGAGCTACCGGGGTATTCATGTGGATTCCTGATACCATAACACAGTTTGTTCCCCGCTGGGTTATCGACTGTTGTCGTATGGCCCACAGTGATGAAGCAGTGCTCGCTGTAACATTTATCGGTTTTGTCCATTTTTACAATGTCCATTTCTGCGCTGATATCTTTCCGATGAATAAGGTCTGGATGACCGGCCAAATCAGTAGAGACCAGATGAAACTTGAACATTCATTGGAGTTAGAAAGATGGGAAACGGAAACAAATCAACACAATGCGGGACATTCAGAGGAAGCTGCGGCCCTTGATGAGAGATGCAAAACTCCCGAATTACAGGATAATAGCTTTAAAGAAGCCGACTTTGGTAATGATTGCAGCGAATGTCCTTTACAAGATAAGTGTGAACACCGAGAGGAGGATTAAATCATGAGCTCCAAATGGGGGAAAAACAGACCGTTATTAATTACCGAGTTTATAGTCTGGGGTGCAATTCTGGTTTGGTTTGTATCCACCTTTGCCACTCATATATTTCATTAATATATCGGAAAGGAGGTCTTGCTAATGGTGGCAGAAACCAAAGGGAATACAGGAAGATATCAATCCTTGATACGGGTATTTATCATCCTACTAGCTGTGATATTATTCGCTTTGATTGTCTATTTCAATAACTACCGCACCCGCAGCGCTCTTCCAGATCAAGCTCTATGCAGTTCATGCCATAGTATGCAAGCCAATGTTTTAACATGGCAAGTAACTTCCCATAATAAAGTTGGTTGTTCAAACTGTCATGACGATGTGTCTTTAACAAATATTGTATTTAAAGAACTAAGTGGAGCATCTAAAACTCCAATTCAGAAACAAGGACCGGTCTCAGATAAAATGTGCATTGAATGTCATAATCAAGACCGAATAGTCACCGGCCCTGGGGATTTATTAATTCCTCATCGTCTGCACATGGAAAAACAGATTAGCTGTGCTCAGTGTCATGATAATGTTACCCACGGTAAAGTAGGCCAAGAGATTCTTTTAGCTAGCGGAAAAAGCCCCAAGGACTTAACAAAAAAAGAAGCCCAAGATCTAACTGCCATTGGAAACAGAATTCCTATGAGAGTATGTATGGACTGTCACAATGGAAAAAAAGCTTCTGACAGTTGTAGCGCTTGCCATTCTAATAAGGCTGTACCTAATACTCATACTCAAGATTTTACGCAATTTGCTCATAACGGCAGCGCCTTAAAGGAATTAACCGCCTGCGTTAAGTGTCATGAATATGATGTAAAGAAACAGAGTGACTATAAGCCAAGTCAAAATAGCTTGGATTTTAAACGCGAATATATTCGAAGTAATGATTTTTGTCAAACTTGTCACAGTACTCGTCCAATTACGCATGATATAAACTTTATTATTACACACCCGCAACAGGTTAAGGATAGTAATTCATGTTTGGTATGTCACAACCGAAAGCCTGGAGAACTTAAGCAAGAAGCGGCTAAAGGGGTTTATTGTGATACTTGTCATAATAACGATAGCGTTCATGCAGCAAACTGGATTAAACAGCATCCGATAGATCTTGAAAATACCAATGAGTGCTTTAGTTGCCATAATGCTAATAGTTGTCGCAACTGCCATGACGAAAGAGGTATCAAGAGATAATCAGCAGGGAATTAGAACTCCCTGAAATACAGGGAGTTCTAATTTTTACAAAATTTATAAATTCTAGTAATTTAAATGTTTTAAGTTTTTTAAAACTACAGAGAAGGAATTTGGTAATTGGAATAGAATACCAATTATATGAGGAATACCACATTCCGTTGTGACCTTTGGCACAACAAGCCAGAGCATTAGACAACTGAATAAAGAAGATTTTTTTAATGAAAGTTAGTGAATGTTAGCACAATCACATCCTCTTAACAGCATCTATAATATTAGCTAATGCTTAGATTTGAAAGAAGGTGAAGATTATGAACAATGCTCGTTGTCAATGTGGTAAAATACTTTGCCAAGTTTATGAAAATATGGTGATAATTAAATGTCGACACTGCAAACTTTTTATGATTATTCGCTTCAATGGAGTGATGAATACTTCCAAAGTAGAGTACGAGTATGATTATCTAACTAAATTCAAATTCTAAGCATATAAATTTTAGTTAACTTCAAAAATGGAAGTTTTTAAAACTTTTTTAAATTACTTGCATCTAGCATCGAAATCATAATATAAATAAATTATTTACATAATTTTACAATGTTCAAACATAAGGTGCATACCTTCTATATTTTTTAGTCCAGAGACATTTAGTCCAGAGGCCAGCGTGAATTTACATGCTGGCATTTTGTTTTAAATGCGAGCTTTTTTTAATGTAATTAAATAGTTAAATTAGTCCGGAGACTTAAAGTCCAGAGGCCAGCCACTTTTCATAAGTGCTGGCCTCTTCTTTTTTAACTTTGTGTTAGCGAAGCTTTTCTAGAATTAATGTTTTCCTTAGATTGGTTATGGGTTCGGTGTTTGGGCGCGCCACATCCGAATTACCAAAACCAAGCTTCCAATATCCATCAACGTAAAAATTCAATAAAAAGGTGGGATTGTATGGACAATTTAAAGTGTCCCTGTGGAAAAATTGTTTGTCAGATTGAAGGGGACACCATCATCATCAAATGTCGGCACTGCAAAAGATATATTTCTATCAAAACCAACGGTATTGTCAAAGTAGAATCTAAATAATAAGAGGAGGTTTTTTAAATGGAACTCTATTTTATGGTAACTTTTGGGATCATCTTACTCTTTAGCTTTTGTATTAGTGGTTATCTAACCAACTACAAGTTTAACATTAGCAACAAGGTGTCAAAGATTATAACTTTCTTAGGTTTAGGCACCGCCATTAGTAGTGTAGTCTTAGTTTTATCTGTTGTGGCTATCTGGCCCTAACGAGTCCGGAGGCTGACAGTCCTGAGGCCAGTAGTTTCTACTGGCCCATCACTTTAACTAGGAAGGGGTGTTCCCATTAATGAAAAAACATCAGCCCTTATTTTTATCTTTTTGCCTAACAAGCATTCTATTGAGCTTATTTTTGTTCACCAATTTAACCTCGGCTTCTGCCGACAGCGATTCGGAATTGGCTTCTATAGAAAAGGTAAGGGAAGAAAACGCCAGATGCCTCCGTTGTCATGGTGCGGAAGGCTTTAAGACCAACTTTTCAGGTGATATTGTATCCTTGTATGTTAACGGCAAAGACTTTCAGGCATCAATTCATGAGAGCCTGTCCTGTCTAACTTGTCATAAAGGCATGACCGACTATCCTCATGCCAAGATAGATTCTAAGCAATCCTTCAAACAGACACTTAATCAAAACTGCCAATACTGCCACGACGATGTAAATGCTGAATACATGAACAGCATTCACGGAAAACGATTGGCAGAAGGTAAAAATACGGCTCTTTGTAGTGATTGTCATGGTGCTCACAATGTATTCAAAAAGGAAGATCCACGTTCGCAGGTTTATGCTACTAATATGGTTGATGCCTGCACTAAATGCCATGAAGAAAAGGAAGAATCTTATAACTGGGGAATTCACGGCAAGGCAGTTGCCCTAGGAAGTAAGAAAAAAGCAGCTACTTGTTCAGCGTGCCACACCTCACACGGTATTTTAGGACCTGATGACCCTGCTTCCACAGTAGCCGATCAAAACATTCCCAAGACTTGTTCCCAGTGTCATCTAGGTGCTAATGCTAACTTTACAAAGGGACTAGAACATTATACCCTAACATCTGAAGGTGAAAACGCACCGATGTTTTATACATATAAGTTTTTTTCAATAATTTTAGTGGCAGTCGTGTCCATCTTCGTGCTCTATATTGAGATGGACCTATATAGACGTATTCGTAATAGTAAAAAAACCTAATATTCTAGAAAAGAAAATTTTATACTTTCTTATCTTATATGCCAAGAAGGAGGTTAGAGTTAATGCATTACCTACGGTTTAATATTCATCAACGCTTACAACATTTTTTAATGGGAGCTAGTTTTATTTTTCTAGCCCTGACCGGATTACCTATTAAATACCACCAGGCTAATATCTCCTTAAAAATCGCAGACTTCTTTGGGGGCTATGATGGTTTAATGTTTGTTCATAAACTTAATGCGGCCATTATGTTAATAACTGCTGCCTATCATATTTTCTTCCTTTTGTACTACTTTATAGTCAAAAAACAGGTGTCCTGGGCCATGGTTCCTACCTTGCAGGACGGTAAAGATATTGTAGCCTGTGTCAAATACTCTCTTGGTTTAATCAAAGAACAGCCACAGTATGACCGTTATTCCTGGAAAGAGAAATTTGATTACCTTGCAGTCTTCTGGGGGATGCTGGCCATCGGTGCTACCGGACTCTTTATGTGGTTTCCCGATTCCATTACACAGTTTGTCCCTCGCTGGGTCATAGACAGCTGTCGTATGGCTCACAGTGATGAAGCAGTACTTGCAGTAACCTTTATCGCCTTTGTTCACTTCTATAATGTCCACTTTTGTGCTGATATTTTTCCGATGAACAAAGTCTGGTTAATTGGAAAAATGACTAGAGAAGAAATGATGCACGAACATCCTTTGGAATTAGAAAGATTAGATCGTCAGAACGGAATTACCAACAGTTACAATATTGAATTGCCGCCAGGAAGCATCAATCATTCAGAGGATGCTGCTACGATTGATGAAGGCTACGTACATAAAGAACACACATCTTGGAAACATAGCAGGCCTCTATTAATTACTGAATTTATCATCTGGGGTGCTATTCTAGTTTGGTTTGTAACCACATTCGCTCCCGACATATTCCATTAATTTAACGCAAAGGAGGTCTTCCTAATGGTAGCAGAAAATGAAGTAAGTAAAGGCAAATCTAAGTCCTTTTTACAGGGATTTATTCTACTACTCGCACTGTCATTATTTATTTCAGTTGTTTATTTTAATAACTACCGCTCTCGTAGCCCTGTTCCTGATGAAACGTTGTGCAGTTCCTGCCATAGTATGAAAGCAAACTTAATGACCTGGGAGGTTACTGCTCACAACAAAGTAGGCTGTTCTAACTGTCATACAGATGTTTCTTTAACTAATGTTATAGCAAAGGAATTTACAGGTTCCTTCACAACACCAATTAAAAAAAGCACCCCTATTTCTAATGACAATTGTAGTGAATGCCACACCCCTGAACGAACTGTTACGGGGCCAGGTGACTTAATTATTCCTCATAAATTACATATGGAAAAGCAAATAAGTTGTAATCGTTGTCATGATAATGTAACACATGGAAAAGTTGCTGATGAAGTGCTGGCAGCTAAGAACAAAGCCCCACACGAATTAACCAAAGCAGAAGCCATAGAACTTACCTCGATGGGTAATCGGGTCCCAATGCGACTATGCATGGAATGTCACAACGGGAAAAAGGCTGCTGATAATTGTAATGCTTGCCATTCTAATAAGGCCGTACCAAATTCTCACACCCAAGATTTCACACTGTTTGCTCATGGTGCTGATGCAACAAAAGATTTGACTGACTGTGTTAAGTGTCATGAGTATGATGTTAAAGAACAAAACAAATATGATCCAAAGCAAACTGACTTGGATTACAAGCGGACATACATCCGTAATAATAACTTCTGCCAAGACTGCCACTCTAAGCGTCCTGTTACCCATGACAAGAACTTTATTATTAGCCACCCTCAGCAAGTAAAGAGTGATATAACTTGCTTAGTATGTCATAACAGAAAGGCCGATGAACTAGAACGCGAACCTGCTAAAGGGGTTTACTGTAACACCTGTCACAATAACGAAAGTGTTCATGCAACAAACTGGATTAAACAACATCCGATAGATCTTGAAGATAAAAATACTAATGAGTGCTTTAGTTGTCATAACGCAACTAGTTGCCGTAGTTGTCATGACGCTAGAGGAATTAAAAGATAGTATAAGCTAAAAAACAGGACTGACCCAAGGTATCATACCTCGGGTCAGTCCTATTAGTATTCATAATTATTCATGATTAAAGCCTTCACTTGACCGTTCCGATACGCTTAAAGGGCCAAAAGCGAACTAATGCCTTCCCTTTTATGTTATCTAAGGGTACAACTCCCCAAAGATGACTGTCTACGCTATTATTTCTATTGTCACCCATGACAAACACTGACTCATCCGGAATTTTTAAAGGTCCAAAGTTATATACTGGCTCTTCAGCTATATAGACTTCGTTGATAGGTCTATCATTAATAAAAACCTTTTGGTTTCTAACCTCAAGCAAATCACCAGGTAATCCTATAATTCTTTTTATATAGTCAAAGTCTGCTTTAGCAGCTGGAGGTGGTCTAAAGATAACTATATCTCCTCGCTGAAAATCCTTTAGTTGGTAAAAAACCTTATCAACTATAATTTTATCCCCTATTTCAATTGTAGGAAGCATAGAACCTGATGGAATTTGCCTTGCTTCGAGAACAAAAGTGGTTAATAAAAAACTAATTACCAGAGCGATGGCTACACATTGCAGGAAATCTCTAATAAGATCTTTATATTTTACCATAAAGTCACTCCCAGAGTTTAATTACATTACAAATCATATTCCCTAGAAGTGAAATTATATCCAATATCTATACAGTTTAAACTCTTTTAGTAAAACAAAAAGCGGCCAGATCCAAAAGACCTGTACCGCTAAGTACTTAAAAATTATTAGAGAGTATAGAGTTCTTCACCTTTGACAACATTGATATTGTAATCTTGTAGGATTTTAATAGCTTCATTGACTTGCTCTACCCTAAAGACTACTAAGGCGTCCTGTGGAGACTTATCTAAAAAGGCGTACAAATATTCAATGTTTATTTTAGATGTATCTAGGATTTTTAGAATACCGGCTAAACCGCCCGGACGATCGTCCATTTCAACGGCAAGGACCTCAGTTACGGTAACTGTAAACCCATCCTCCTTTAAGATCTTGGCAGCTTCATCTGGGCGATTCACTATTAAGCGCAAAATTCCAAAGTCTGCAGTGTCTGCAATTGACAAGGCTCTAATGTTGATTTGTTTATTTCCAAGAATCTCTGTGACCTTAGCTAAACGTCCAGTTTTATTTTCCAAAAAGACCGAAAGTTGTTTAACACATAAACTCATTATTAGCACCTCCAAATGTTATAGTTCCCTTTTATCTACCACTCTTTTTGCTTTTCCTTCACTTCTTGGAATGGTCTTCGGTTCCACTAATTTTATCTTAGCTGAAATCCCAAGGATACTTGCAATTTCACGACGCAATTTTTTCTCTAGATGCTCTAACTTTTTAACTTCGTCTGAAAACATTTTCTCAGATACTTCAACCCAAATCTCTAGGTCATCTACATTACCCTGACGATCAACCACTAAAAGGTAATGGGGCTCTGTTTCGCCAATTTCTAGCAAGACACTTTCAATCTGAGAAGGGAAAACGTTAACCCCTCTAATAATTAACATGTCATCTGTTCTACCTGTTACTCTTTCCATCCTAACCATAGTTCTACCGCACTCACAGACCTCGGCATGTAGTACAGAAATGTCTCTGGTTCTATATCTTATTACAGGAATTCCTTCCTTAGAAATAGTCGTAAATACTAACTCTCCTTTTTCACCATATGGAAGAGGTTCTCCCGTCTCAGGATTAATTATTTCAGGAAGGAAAAAGTCTTCGTTTATATGTAGCCCATTTTGTTCAAAGCACTCACAAGCTACTCCAGGCCCCATAATTTCACTTAGCCCATATATATCTAATGCTTTAATGCCAAGCTTTTTCTCTAATTCTAAGCGCATGTTATGAGACCAGGGCTCGGCACCGAATATACCTGCTTTAAGCTTTAATTGCTTTTTAATATCAATTCCCATCTCTATCGCTGCCTCTCCTAAAAAGAGAGCATAAGAAGGAGTACAACATAAAACCGAAGTTCCAAAATCCTCCATAAGCATTAATTGCCTTTTGGTATTACCCCCTGAAATCGGAACTACTGTTGCTCCGCTTCTTTCTGTGCCATAGTGAAAACCGAGACCTCCAGTAAAAAGACCATAACCATAGGCAATCTGGACTACATCTTTTTTAGTTGCTCCAGCCATAGTCAAGGCCCTAGCCATCAGATCTGCCCAATTGTCGATATCATTTTTTGTATAGCCGACTACCGTAGGTTTGCCTGTGGTACCTGAAGAGGCGTGTAATCGAACAATATCTTCTTGGGGAACAGCAAATAAGTCAAAGGGATAATTATCCCTCAAGTCTTGCTTGATAGTAAAAGGCAACAGTCTTAGGTCCTCTAAAGACTTAATGTCACCTGGCCGGATACCCTTATTGTCAAAGGCCTCACGATAAAAAGGAACATTGTCATATACCCTTTGTACTGTTTCTTGTAGGCGTGCCAACTGTAGTTGTTCTAACTCTGGTCTTGGCATACATTCATGTTCTTTATCCCAAATCAAAGCAAATTCCTCCCGAAAAATTAGAATTGTTATTAAATTATATCTATATTCAACAAAATTAAGAAAATTCCTTCTAATTCAACTTATTTCTATTTAATAATAGTTTCATATTGTTTAGTCTGTTATATTACAGAATGGAGACCTCTCTATTTACCTTTTCCTCTATTTCCAAGTAGGATTTACCCGTCAAATCAGCGCCCCGATTATCAAAAGTGATTGCAGGGAGCAATATTAAATCTATACTTGTCAAATCAATTTGCTCTAGGGCCTTTAAAAAGTCATCAACTACCAACAACCCCGCCGCTCTTATGCTACCGCCAAAAAAGTTGTTTTCGACAGAGACTACTTTAATTTCTATATTGGCCGATAAATTGTTAATTTCTAACGACTGCTTAAGAATTGGAAAGGCTAGATTGGATGTAAGAACTACAACTTTGTGTGCTTTCTTTCGTTTTATTTCCCCGTTGATCATCCCAATTGTGTCCCAGGCCAAATCATAAGCCATCACCAATCCGGAGGACTGGTACGCTGATTTTGTTATGGTTAATACCTGTTCCTGACCACCCCTTTGGATAGCAAGCCTAGGATTCACCAGCTCTAAAATCTTATTAAAAGCCTCCACCCTGGAGAAAACTTTTTCGCCATTAACAGTTAAGATTATATCACTATGGATAACACCTGAATGGTAAGCCGGCGAACCATGAATTACTCCCTCCACAACTGCTTTTAAGTCAGTTAGCTGTTGCGGTTCAAGGGTTATTGGGGTCTTAATCTCTAATTTGATTTTTCTAATAAACTCTTCAATAGCGCGCTCAGTTTGAGTATCGAGTCTTAACTTAGGTGGTGCCAAGCGAGTAAAGCCCGGAGTAAATACCCGAATGGTTTCTGCTCCCCACTTATCGAAGTACTTAATAGTTTGCTCTAGATCCTCCCAGCCAGTAACAGAAGGCATAGCAACTAAACTGCCATGGAAGGGTATTGATCTTTCCTTTAAATATTTCAAACCACTAATGCTTATTTCTGCCGTAGAATCTTTCATTAGCTTCTCTCTTATATCTAAAGAACAAGAATTGAGAGAATAATTAAGTTCCACACCACCTAGATCTTTTAAGAAATCCACCTTCTCCTTAGTACAATAAGAGCCATTTGTGGTTATTTGAATCTTAGTTGATGGAAATCGCCTTCTAATCGCTCGCAGAACTTCTTCGATAAGCGGATGCGCAAAAGGCTCTCCTTCATTAATCTTAGTGACGGACTCACCAATAACGATTCTCTTATCCGGAGCTATAAAATCTAAGGTTTCTTCAATTTCCTCTAACGATCTATGCCTAATATAATAGGTTTTTACCTCTGGGGGATTTTGTTTATGGCTACAAAATAAACATCTAACGTTACAGACCGAAGTGATTGGTAAAATATTTGAGGTCTGAGCCGAAAGCAATATTTGTTGTTTAACAATTGCATTTTGATCTGAATTGATTGAACTATTCAACAGTTATTCTCCTCGGTAATTTCAAATAGATTATACTTCCAATAATAAATAGTATCATACTCACAGCCTGAGCGATAGTTATATGAGGCAAAACTATAAGATTTTCCCTAAATGCCTCTATTAACGCCCTTCCAATACTGTATAAAATCAAATAAAGTAAGATTATCTGACCATCAAACTTTTTATTTCTTAGTAGGTAATACAACACTCCAAAGATTATAAAGCTCATCAGTGATAAATAAAGTTGAGTAGGATGCCTTAAAAAATCATCAATTACAGGAAAATGAACTCCCCATGCTAAAGTGGTTCTCTCGCCATAACAACAACCATTGAGAAAACAACCGATCCTTACTATTGCATAACCTAAAGCCAAAAAAGGAGCTATTAAATCAGCCGTAGGCCAAAAAGATATTTTTTTTATTTTAACATAAGTCCAGCCGGCTAAAACTCCACCAATTAAGCCACCATAATAAACTAACCCCCCCTGCCAAAACCGCAAGATTTCTAAAGGATAAGTTAAATAGTATTGTAAATCATAAAATACCACATAGAAAATTCTGCCTCCTAAAATACCACCAAAGATAACAATAAGAACAAGATCCAGAAAAGGGTCTGGTTCAAGATTTCTCCTTTTTGTCTCAAGCACTAGTAATAAAGCACTTATGATTACAGCCATACTTAGCATTAAACCCCATGAATAAATTGTAACATTACCAGAATTCCAAATGATTGGATGCAAAGTTGAGCCCTCCTTGTTTTAAATATATCCACAGCCATAAAGTCGCACCATTTCAAGCCTGCGCATAATTCTTCCACATTATTCACAATCATCCCCAGTTCTTGCCAACAAAGTTATCCACAGTGCCAAACCGTGCTTTCTGAGGTTATTAACACCTTTGTCCACATTATCCACAATTTAGCCATCCACAAAACGTCTGTTTGTGTTAAAATTTGGAACAACTCCTCGTCTGTTTCCATAAAATGGTTATTGAAGAACATTGTTTTCTTACAAAATCACAGGAGGTTTCTTTATGAATGGCGGGATGCACTTTAAACGTTTACTTGAAATGATTTTTAGAGCTTTAGAAGACGAAAGAGCCGCTGCTATGTTTTATAATCAAATGGTAGCTATGGCGCCGGACTTTAACACTAAAGAGGCGTGTTTACTAGCTTGGCACGACGAAAGACACCATGTAGCAGAAATAGCTGAATTAATAAAAGAGTTAACAGGCGTCGAAGCACCTAATACCATGGCACATGTACCATGTCCTTCTAACTTCACTGAAGGACTCAGGATGGCACTTGAAGGAGAAGAAATGGCCATATCCGAATATGCAAATATAATTAACATGGCCGGAATCGAAAGGATTCGCCACTTATTTAGAGAAATAAGAGATGACGAAATGGTACACGCGGAAAAATTTAGAACCCTAATGCAGCTGATGCAGGGAACAAATGGGAATGGACATGAGAATGAGAATGGAAATGGCAATGGTAATGGCAATCACGCGATGCCTACTCAGTCACCAATGGGCTAATTGCTAAAATTTAAAAAGAAGGTGCTAATAATGCACCTTCTTTCATTTACTCATGATTAAGTTTATTAGAAATACTTCTTTTCACCAAGTTTCAGGTTCGGTAAGGCATTCAAATTAAGCGGTGCAAAATCCCCTTTTATAAATTTATAATAGGCTGCAGCACCAATCATTGCGGCATTATCTGTACACAACACTAGTGGTGGATAGTATAATGCTAAACCGTTATCCTCTGCTTTTGCTGACAGGCGTTCTCTAAGCTCAACGTTAGCAGCTACACCTCCGGCTAATATTACATTTTTTACTCCAACCTGCTTTGCAGCTCTTATGGTCTTATTCACCAACACATCAGTAACAGAGCGTTGGAAGCTTGCTGCCAGGTCTGCTTGATTGATAGTTTCTCCCTTTTGTTGGGCACGATTGAGATAATTTAAGACCGCTGATTTAAGTCCACTAAAACTAAAGTCCAAACTTCCTTCCTCAAGGTAAGCTCTAGGTAAGACAACCCCCTCAGGATTTCCCTCTTTCGCCAACTTGTCGATCAAAGGCCCCCCAGGATATCCTAAACCCAGAGATCTGGCAACTTTATCAAAAGCTTCTCCGGCTGCGTCATCTCTAGTCTTGCCTAATAACTCATAGGTGCCATGTTCTCTAATTAATATTAATTCTGTGTGTCCGCCCGAAACTACAAGACAAAGCACAGGAAATTCCAAATCATTAGCTAGAAAATTAGCATAGATATGACCCTCCATATGATTCACACCAATCAAGGGTACATCCATAGCAAAGGCTAGAGCTTTGGCAGTAGATACACCAACCAATAAGGCTCCAACTAAGCCTGGCCCGTAGGTTACAGCGACGGCATCAATGTCAGCAAGGGTCAAAGAGGCCTCATCTAAAGCCTCTTGGATTACAGGATTTATCAATTCAACGTGCTTTCTCGAAGCAATCTCCGGCACAACTCCACCGAATTTCTGGTGACAGGGAATTTGTGAACTTATGATATTAGTCAGAATCTCTTTACCATTTTTAATGATGGCTACAGAGGTTTCATCGCAGGAAGTCTCTATTGCAAGTATTTTAATTTCCTCTAACTTCAATCTAGACTCCCCCTTTTGTTCTTCAAATCTTCTAACCACATGATAATCGCATCCTCATTAGTATCTGTGTAATAGCCTTTTCTCGAACCTTTACAAATAAAGCCTAGTTTACTATACAGACTTTTTGCCTTTTCATTAGATGGCCTCACCTCTAAAGTCATCTTATCTGCTCCTAAGCTGTCCGATAAAGCGATTAATTTTTTCAAAATTCGTTCGCCAATTCCAGAACCTTGGTATTTAGGATGCACAGCAATATTTGTAATGTGAGCCTCGTCAAGAATTAGCCACATTCCACCATAACCAACAACCTTATCACAATTAAGAGCCACTAAATAATAGGCAACGTCGTTATGAACTAACTCATAAATAAAGGACTGCTTGGACCAAGGTGAAGCAAAAACCAAATCCTCTATTTCAACTATTTCATTAATATGACCTAAACCCAAGGGCCTTATAATTATGTCGTATATTTCCTGTTCACTAATTGACATCTTTATTTCTCTTTTCCCAGCTAATTTCAGCCTCTGGCTTACGTATATAAAAGGGCTGCAATTCTAACAGGTTAACCATTTGGTTTTGTTCTAAAAGCCTAAGACCTAATTGGGCAACACTTGCACCTCTAGGTAATGAATTAACTTCATTGGCAAAGACAACTTTGTCTCCTAACATCTCAAGTAAACTGTTCTTAAAAACCGGGACACCATCCCCTAAGAAGGTTACTTTTTGCTTAAAACTCTTGATCCTGACAACAAGTTCTTCTAGATCAATCGCCATATGGTCGCTTAATGGTTCTACTATACCTTCCTGTGTATTATAGATGGCAGTATAAACCTGACTCTTTTTTGCATCTAAGATGGGACATACAAGCCCCTGAACTCCAACTAAGTTATTAGCCAAAGCATCTAGGGTCTTTACTCCTACTATGGGTAAGTTAAGTGCTTGTGCGAGCCCCTTAGCGGTAGCTATCCCAATCCTTAGACCCGTAAAGGAGCCGGGGCCAACGGAGACAGCAATGCCCCCCAATTCTTGGGGACTAACGCCACCCTCTGTTAAAACCTCTTTGATCATGGGCATTAGGGTTTGAGAGTGGGTTTTTCGATTATTAATAAAATGCTCACTGATCACTTTACCGTTATTAATTAATGCTACTCCTGCCACAAGGGTAGCTGTTTCTATACCTAATACTAACACTATTTAGTCAACTCCCTAAGTATCTGCTCATAATGCTTGCCCGTAGGTGTAAAGGAAATAAAACGAGCATTTTCATCATCAGAATCTTTTAATATTTCTATCTCCAAAAGCTCCTTTGGTAATACCTCAAAAAGAATTTGCGGCCATTCAATCAAGGTTACTCCCGATCCAAATAGATACTCTTCTATTCCAATATCCTCTGCCTCAGAAACATCATTTAACCTATAGGCATCAATATGATAAAAAGGTATTTTGCTTTCATATTCATTGACAATAGTGAAGGTAGGACTGGTAATGTGCTCCTGAACACCTAAACCAAGGGCTACCCCTTTAGAAAAATGGGTTTTACCTACACCCAAATCACCGATTAAAGTAACAATATTCCCAGATTCAAGTAAAATACCTAATTTTCTGCCTAAGTCTATAGTTTCTTGTGTTGATTCCGTTTTAATCCTAAGCAAATTACTCACTCCTAAAATGATTATAGCCTTTAGGCTCTAAATCTTTAGCCTGTCCATCTTTATCTATCAGGATATATCCCTCATCACTTGTAGTTATCTCACCTATTAAGTGTACCTTCAATTGCTTTTCGGCTATGTAGCTTTGGAATCTATCTTGTTCCTTCGCCTTCACTGTGAAAACGAGCTCAAAATCTTCTCCTCCAAAAAGAGCAAATTCAAGAGGATTAATCTCTCGAGAATCTAGATATTTTACACAGTTACTTAAAGGAAGCTTATTTTCGGATATCCGAAACCCGACCTTACTTTGCTCTCCAATTTCATGCAATTCACTAGCTAGACCATCACTTATATCGTTCATTGCAGATATACATCCGGAATTAACTAACAAACGTGATTCTATTAACCGTGGCACTGGTGCTAGATGTCTTTTAATAAGAGGTCGATAAATTTCAGGAATGTTTTCTAGACCCAATTCCATTAATAGAAATAAACCCGCAGCAGAGTCCCCTAAAGTTTCTGTAACATAGATGTGGTCCCCTGCTTTAGCTCCACTTCTATAAATTACTTGCTCTTTCTCAGCTTCACCCATCAACGCTACATTGATAATTAGATCTTTACTGCTAACAGTATCTCCACCTACAATGTTAACCTGATATTTTGCACACATTTCCCTTAATCCTTCATAAATACCCTCAATAATTTGGATATCTCTTTCTCCGGAAACGCCTATGGAAATAACAGCATTAGTAGGTATTCCTCCCATGGCGGCTATATCACTAATGTTCACAGCTAAGGCCTTAAGACCCACTTGTTTTGGAGTAGAGAAGTCTAATCTAAAATGGACTCCCTCTACCAACATATCAGTGGTAAAAAGAATTACTTTCCTAGGATCACTATTTAAGACTGCAGTATCATCACCTATACCTTTTATAACTCTTTCAGGATTTGTGATTAGCCCAGTATTAATTTTATCTATAAGCCCAAATTCTCCAGCTTCTTTTATCCTCAATTAAATCGCCATACTTTCTACAAAGGAACTTAATTATTTTAACTCCATCTGATTTTCAGTTGCGCTAAATCTATTATATTCCTTATTAAAGCTTATCGCAACTTTCCAATAAAGACAATAAAAGTCCGCCTAATCGTTTCCAGCGACACGCGCTTTTCAGTACAGCTTACCACCATGTTTTCATCATTGTAGAAACCATATATATTGCAACACAAAAAGGAGCAGCTCTGCTGCTCCTATAATATAAATCGTGATTTATTTCACACATGATTACAATGAATTTGATCGTTAAATTCAAGTTCAATCTGTGGAATGTCGTCCTTTGGTGAAACACACCATAAAATTTCACTCTCTCCAGGAACTAAAAACAATTCAAGCACCCGACCATCATCAAAGACTATCTCGAAGCCCCCCGTGCCATAAACATCCTTAGCCATTATTTTGGCTATTGTCTTTCCGCTAACTAAATTAGCTAGCATTTGCATTGCTTTTACATTTCTCATTATTGCTTCCCCCCTTTAAGAGGAACTCAGATTGTTAAAATTTTCACTTATACTTAGTTCCTCCCCTATTACATCATATGTTTAGATGCAACAATTGATGATTGCTACTAAAAGGAAATATCACTTTTTAATTGAATAGAATCAGATCTTTTTTTAATGGAACAATACAAGTGAAAGGCGCTTAAAGTAAAAGGAGGGCTCAATTCATGGAAAAAGTTATTGCTACTTTCAATAGCCCAGAAAAGGCAGAAAAAGCTTTGTTAGAGTTAAAGAATAATCATGGCTTTAATGGAGTCACAGTAATTACGAATCCTATTACACCTATGGCTCAATCTTTGGAAACAAGAGGAGAGAATGATCCCCTTAATGATTTTAGCAACATTGCCAATCAGGTCATCGATACAGCAGCTACGGCAGGACGCATAGTTGGTAGCATTTCCGGCATAGCCGCAGTTGGTTTGTTTAGTTTGCCCATGATGGTTATGACACCCTTTATGCAAAGACAAAGTAACAACAATTACGAAGACCCTGTTGGAAAAAACGCAAGTAAAACATCTGAAAAACAAATAGTCACCGTCATGGGTGACAGTGACTTAACGACAGCAAAAAATATTTTAGTTAATAATGGCGCGGACATTATCCGCAGTAATGAGCTTCTTTAGATTTTAGCTTTTGGTAACTAGCCAGTAATTGTTGAACTTCTTTTACATCAAAGGGTTTGCTAATTACGGCCGTGATACCATAGGTCTTTAATTCATCGATGGCTTTTTTCTCTGAATAAGCAGTCATAATAATAACACCCGCATTTGTGTTGAACTTGCGTAGTTCTTTGACTGCTTGGATGCCATCTACAATAGGCATCCTAATGTCCATAAAAATCAAGTCAGGGTTATGAAGATGACACATTTTTACCCCAACTAGACCATTTTGGGCCATTACTACTTCATGACCTGCTTCCCGTGCTATAATATCGAGTAAATATCTTATTCCCTCTTGATCATCTACAACTAGTATCTTTAATGCCCCAATAGTCAACAGCTACACCTCTCTACAATATTTTACAATTGCCCTTATATTTTCCAGTAATAGATATAGTTCGACTATTGGTTTCAAAATTCCTCCCGTTCTCCAAAATATTTCTTTCTTGAAAAACAGATATTGTAAAACTTTGGGATTATACTTTTGAGTACACTTCCACTCCATCAATATAAACAGATATAACATGCGACTGTAACTCTAAAGGTGGGCCGTCAACGATAATTATATCTGCATCCTTACCTGGTTCTAAACTACCTATTTGAGCATCTAGACCAAGGATTTGAGCAGGATATATGGTGATCATCCTTAAGGCCTCTTCTTCCGACAATCCTTCTCTTTGTGACAATCCCGCACACAAACTCAGATAATTTATTGGAATAACGGGGTGATCTGTCATCAGTCCCACCTTCACTCCAGCCTCACTTAATATTTTTGGAGTTTTAGGGGTCTTATCTTTTAATTCTACTTTGGCGCGACTGGTTAATACCGGCCCAACAATAGCAGGAATCTCTTTTTGAGCTAGTATGTCTGCTATTTTATGACCTTCAGTACAATGTTCAATTACTAACTTAACATTAAATTCCTCCGCAATTCTAATGGCTGTCATAATATCATCGGCTCGATGGGCATGAGCCCTTAAAGGTATTTCACCCTGGAGAACCTTAACCACTAATTCAAGTTTTAAGTCTCGTTCAAAATTTTCTTCAGACTTTGAAGCCATCTTAACCTTGTTTTGATAGTTTTGAGCTTTTACTAAGGTTTCACGCAAAAGAGCTGCTGTAGCCATTCTGGTAGCGGGCATCTTTTTCTGATTGCCGTAGACACGCTTAGGGTTTTCTCCAAAGGCTACTTTGAGCCCTACCAGTTCCTTTAAAACCATATCCTCAACGGTTTTACCAGCGGTCTTTAAAGCAGTCATCTGACCACCAATAACATTGGCACTGCCGGGTGTAGTAACCACCGTTGTTATTCCCCCGCTTAAGGCATCCCTAAATCCCTCGTCTTCAGGATTTATACCGTCAATTACCCGTAAATGAGGTGTTATGGGATCAGTCAGTTCGTTGACATCATCACCCTCTATTTGATATACTTCCTCCAATATACCAACATGACAATGGGCATCTATAAAGCCTGGTAAAACGAACTTTCCTGCTGCATCGATTACCTCAGCATCAGCAGGAATTACTACCTCTTCGCCAATATTTATTATCTTCTTGCCTTCAATGAGGATGGTCCCTGAAGCATAAGTTTGCCCCTTTGCATTCATGGTTAGAATTTTGCCATTAGTTATCGCTAGCACAGTCTATAACCCCACTCATTCTGATTACTTCTAAACCTTTTGCTTCTAAGGCCTCTATTACTTTATTTATGCCAACAGAATCGCTGGCCATATGACCCGCAACAACAACATTGCCAATTCCTTGTTCTTTTACAGCCTTTAAGGTTCCCTCAGGCATATGCATTACTACTAAAGTACCCACACCTGCTTCAAAATAGGCCTTGGTAACCTTAATCCCTCCACCGGTACCACCAGCCATAGTAACGAAAACCCTTCCAGCATAATCCTTTTCACTACCTACTCTGATAACGGGCTTAGCTAAGGTTTTCCGGTACTCCGGGATTTCTCCTAGGCTATCAAGTACATCTTTCAAGGTAGCTTCCGGCTTATCTTTAAGTGAGGAATCTAGATGTTCTTGCACTGTTTTCTCTGCTAGAAGATCAGCAGGAGAATGAATTGCCATAAAAGGCATATTAAGAACCCTAGCAGCAGACCGAGCACGATCATAGTTACTAACATGCATACCACGATCCACCTCAGCTATTCTATCCTTTATAGCTTTTTGAGCTTTATTAATAGGGACTCCAGCTTCAACCATGCGCTTGATTTGATTTTCCATTACTTTATGAAAATCAATCATTGGGCTGCCACCCTTAGGATGGTGCGTTATTACAGCATCTACTCCTACTTGTTTTGCAATTAACATTTCTGCTGCTTCCATATCTACTCCAAACATCACCCTTTTAATATTTTCACCCGCGAAAATAACACCTGAATCAGGAGGTACCTCTGTTAGTCCAGCTGCTTTTACCGCTACCCCTAAAATCTCTTCAGTATTCATCTAATCACCCTTTCTTCTTTAATACAGGATTCAAAACTCCTCTGTTTAGTTTGCTTTATCTACATCCTGAATTTTCATAGTTAAACTAACCCGCTGACGCTTTAGGTCTACATCTAAAACTTGCACAGCTACGATATCACCTACAGCAACAACTTCCATAGGATGTTTAACATATTTATTAGTAAGTTGTGAGATGTGAACAAGACCATCTTGCTTCACACCAATATCCACAAAAGCTCCAAAATCAACTACATTTCTAATTGTCCCCTGCAAAACCATGCCTGTTTTTAGGCTTTCTAGCGTGGTAAGGTCTTGTCTGAAAACGGGTTTAGAAAGTTCCTCTCTCGGGTCACGACCCGGCTTCTGCAACGCTTCTATGATGTCCTTAACAGTAGGTGCTCCGGCCCCCAATTTCTCTGCCACCTCTTGCGGAGCCAGCTTTGCCAGTTTTTCCTTAATTTCAGTTAATTTTTGCGTCCTTAGATCTTCCTTATTATGCCCGATTAGAGCTAAAATCCGCTCAGCTAGTTCATAAGATTCAGGGTGGACAGGTGTAGTTTCAAGCGGATTATCACCATCTGGTAACCTTAAGAAACCAGCACATTGAACATAAGTTTGCTCCCCGAGGCGGGGTACTTTTTTTAATTGATCTCTTGATTTAAACTTACCCTTGGTTTCTCTAAACTTTATAATATTTTTGGCAACGTTGGCCTTTAAGCCGGAAACATACTGTAATAATGCAGCTGAGGCTGTGTTTAAATCTACCCCCACAGCGTTAACTGCTGATTCTACCACACCTGTTAAGGATTGATCTAAGGCCTTAGGATTTACATCATGCTGATACTGACCTACCCCAATAGCTTTAGGCTCTATTTTAACTAACTCGGCTAAAGGATCCTGTAGTCTCCTAGCAATAGATATAGCACTTCTTTGAGTAAGGTCTAGGGTTGGGAATTCATCTTTGGCTATGGGCGATGCTGAATAAACTGAGGCCCCAGCCTCACTAACAATTATGTAGTAGATCTCTTGTTCCAACTCTTTGATTAGCTCAGCTACTAAAGCTTCTGTTTCCCTAGAGGCTGTACCGTTACCAATGGTGATTATGTCTATGGCATATTTCTCAATAATACCCTTAATCTCTTTTTTTGCTGCATCCCATTTGTTTTGAGGGGCATGGGGATAAACTACCCCTACTTCCTCTAATTTACCCGTTTCATCAACCACGGCAAGTTTACAGCCCGTTCGAAAACTGGGATCAATTCCTAAGACTTTTTTACCCCGAACGGGTGGCTGTAATAATAGGTTTTTGAGATTAGAGCCAAATACCTTGATGGCCTGTTCTTCCCCACGCTCTGTTAGATGATTCCGTAATTCTCTTTCAATTGAAGGCGCTATAAGTCTTTTGTATGAATCAGAAATGCTTTCGATTATATAAGGACTCCAAAGGGAATTTTTATTAGTTAAGTATTTAAATTGCATAATGTTTACTAATTTATCTTGAGGTGCATCAATTCTAATGGTTAAGAACGCTTCCTTTTCCCCTCTATTTAAGGCTAGAATCCTGTGTGGAGGAATATTCTGGAGTGGTTCTAGGTACTCATAGTACATTTGATAAGGGTTGTCTGGCTCCTCTTTAATTTTTGCCGTAGCTTTAGCTATTACCTTGCCTTCCCTTAAGGAAAGCGCTCTAACTTTTTTGCGTATCTCTGCGTCATCTGAAACTGTTTCAGCTACAATATCCATAGCTCCTTGAAGGGCATCTTCGATAGTAGGAACTCCTTTTTCATCATTAATAAAACGTCTAACTACTTCCTCGATTGGCACAGTTACTTGGGCAAAAGTAAGCATCATTTGAGCCAGAGGCTCTAATCCTCTTTCTTTAGCTACGCTGGCTCTAGTCTTTCTCTTTTGTTTAAATGGACGATATAGATCCTCAATCTCTTGAAGTATAGAAGCCTTACGGATAGCCTCCTCAAGTTCCGGGGTTAGCTTCTGTTGTTCTTCAATTATTCTTATTACCTCTTCTTTTCTCTCGGCAAGATTTCTTAAATAGGTAACCCTATCTTGAATATCTCTTAGGTGATCTTCATTAAGCTCACCGGTGGCTTCTTTTCTGTACCTAGCGATAAAAGGAACGGTATTTCCTTCATCGAATAATTCTACAGCCTTTTTTACTTGAGTAACTTTAAGTTTGAGTTCTTTTGCTATTTGATCTATTAATTGCATTTTGTGTTATCTATCCCTTCTACCTTGAAATAACTAACTTTACTAATTAAGATTTACCTAATAACGTTAAAATCCTCCTTTTAATTTGGGACCAAGGCAAAGGAAGAAACTATCTTCCCAATGCTTTCCTGGCGATGATTAGTTAACTGTATTGTATGCCATTTAGCTAATTGTTCCGTCTCCCTTAAACTGAGTATTCCCAATTGGCTCAGAATGTTTATCACCACAGGCCCCAGCGCTCTTGCGCTACCATCAGTAATTTTAATGGCTATACCCAGCTCTTCCTTTAACAATCCAATACAATAAATTGCCTCTGTGCCAACCTTGGCAATTAACTTTCCTTTAGTTACACTCATTAGGTCTGTACATAATTGATCCGTTCCTGCAATTAGATCAGGGAACTCTAACATGCTCTCAACAATTCTTTTAGGAGCTTGCTCAGATTTTGATTTAGCTGCCATTTCAGCATATGCTAAGGCCATATTGAAAATCGGCATAGCAAAAACCGGAACACCGCATCCGTCTGTTCCAAGTTCAAAACTATCAAGAGTAAGATGGCAATATTTCGCTACATTCCTTAACATATCTTGCTGCACTGGGTGATTTCTTTCAATATATTCAACTATAGAATTATTTCCGTGTAGAGCTAAAGTTAACATGCCTAGGTGTTTACCTGAACAGTTGTTGTGTAAAGTTCCCGGTTCTTTCCCTTCAGCCAATAACTTTCTTGTCGCAGCAATATCTTTAGGAAAATGTGTGCCACAACGCAGAGCATTCTCTGTCAACCCCAGCTTTTTTAAGATTCCCTGACCTACTGCTACATGTGACTGCTCTCCAGTGTGGGAGGCGCACATTAGGGCTATTTCTTCATTAGCTAACCCATAGTTCTCTGCTGCTCCACTTTCAATCACTGAAATAGCTTGTAAAGGTTTAGCTGCAGATCTAATAAAAGTAAAAAAATTGGGGTCTCCAAGGGCGTATCTAAGTTGCCCTCTTTTGTCTACCACGGCAATATGTCCCTGATGAAAAGACTCTACTGTATTTTCCCTTATAACTTTTGCCAATAGATTATTCTTGATGTCCATAAAATCTTCCTTTCATCGGCCTACTATCTCCTTGCTGATTGTACGAATCTCTCAAAGATTCTAAACGCTTGGGGATTTCTCTCCCACATACACTCAGGATGCCACTGCACACCTATTACAAAGTTATGTTTTTGACTTTCTATGGCCTCAATTACTCCATCAATTGATTGCCCCGTTACTAAAAAATCCAAGGCCGGTTTAGCTATTGCTTGATGGTGAAAGCTATTTACTCTGAGCTGTTCAGCTCCAACAATACTAAAAAGTTTGGACTCTTCTTTGACTTTAATTCCATGAGTGGGGTAGCCTTTAGGTGCCTCTTGTTTGTGTTTTAGAACCTTCCTAATTTGCGTGTTAATGTCTTGGTATATTGTACCCCCTGCAACTATATTTAACAACTGCATCCCGCGACATATAGCCAGTACAGATATATCTCTCTTTAAAGCTCCTTTGGTAAGTTCCAGCTCCGCATAATCTCTATCTGGGGTAATCCTACCCATTTCCATTATAGGCTCTTCATTAATGTGAACTGGGTCTACGTCTCCACCCCCGGATAAAATTAATCCATTAACCATATCTAGAATCCGATTCAATACTTCAGGATTCTTTATTGGAGGAATAAGTATAGGGATACCCCCAACTTCCTCAATAACCCTAAAATAAAATTGACTAAGAAAAACTATATAATCATCCACGTCCTCATTTAACGTTATTCCTATTACGGGTTTCAAGCAATCCACCTCTATTGCAAGATATTTTTTCTCTAATATCAAACTATGAAATTGAGGGCAAGAAATGAACGTAATACATAAAAAATAAGACCACCATTTGGTGATCTTCAAAAAGAGATATAGAGAGATTATTAATCGGGAGGGATCTCCCGGATCAATCTTGGGTTAACATTATTGCATCAGAAATCTTTTCCATAGATGTCCTTTTATCCATACTCATCTTTTGTAAGCGGCGAAAAGCTTCAGGTTCAGTTATATTAAAATCTTTCATTAGAATACCTTTCGCCTTTTCAATTTTCTTCCTAGATTCGAGGGAATCCTTTAACTTTTCCAGTTCCTTCTCCAACACCATAATTTTATTAAAATTTGTTATGGCCATTTCGATAGTTAAACATAAGGTTAGGGCATCAAAGGGTTTTATCAAATATCCAAAAACCCAGGTCTCTTTAGCTTGCTCAATTATGTCTTCATTTTTTCTGGCACAGATGAGCACTACAGAAGACATTTTCTTTTCTTCCACAATTTTGGCCACTTCTAAGCCATCTAAAATTGGTAGTTCATGTTCTAGAATCACAATGTCAGGCTTTAAGCTTTCAACTTGTTTTAGAGCAGTAACTCCGTCGTGGACTGTAGCAACAACACGATAGCCTTGATCTTCTAAAACACGCTTAAGGTTTTGCAAAGATTCTGGGTCCTGGTCGGCGATTATAATGCTTGCTTTTTCCATGTCAAACCTAATATTTAGCTAAAAATTCTTTGATTTCCCATTCACTAACTTGAACCCTATAACTATCCCACTCAGCAGTTTTAAGCTCCATATACTTATGGAAAATATGATCCCCTAGGGCTGACTTAATTACCTCATCTTTAGATAATTCCACTAAAGCTTCTCCCAAAGATCCTGGCAAACTTTCGATGCCTAATTCTAATCTTTCAGCAGCACTCATTCCATAGATATTTTTCATTGTAGGAGCTGGTGGTTGAATCTTATTTTTAATACCATCTAAACCTGCTTTTAACATAACCGCCAAAGCAAGATATGGGTTACAGGTTGGATCAGGATTACGCATCTCTACCCTTGTGGATAAGCCACGCTTAGCAGGAATACGGATTAGTGGACTTCTATTTCTAGGAGACCAAGCAATATAAACAGGTGCTTCATATCCGGGAACTAAGCGCTTATAAGAATTTACCAGTGGGTTTGAAATTGCGGCTATAGCTTTAGCGTGCTTAATTAGTCCACCAATGAAATAATGAGCTTCTTCACTTAATTGATATTCACCTTCGGGGTCAAAGAAAGCATTTTCTTGGCCTTTAAATAAAGACAAGTTACAGTGCATTCCGGAACCATTAATGCCAAAAATCGGCTTTGGCATAAAAGTAGCATGTAGACCATGCTGAGCCGCCACGGTTCTAACGACGGTCTTAAAGGTTAAAATCTGGTCTGCAGAAGTCATAGCATCAGCATATTTAAAGTCAATTTCGTGTTGCCCTTCGGCAACTTCATGGTGTGAGGCTTCAATTTCAAAGCCCATTTTTTCTAGGGTTAATACCATATCTCTTCTGGCATTTTCTCCCAAATCTACTGGACCTAAATCGAAGTAACCACCCGAATCATGAGTTATAGTGGTCGGTAAACCTTTCTCATCTTTTTGGAACAAGAAAAATTCGGCTTCTGGTCCAACATTCATGGAGTAACCTAGTTCCACAGCTTCATCAAGGACTTTTTGCAATGCGTTTCTTGGACAGCCATCAAAAGGTGTCTCATCAGGATTATATACGTTACAAATTAATCGTGCTACAGCTCCATCCATTGGCCTCCATGGATATATTGTGAATGTAGATGGATCTGGTCTTAAGTACATATCAGATTCTTCAATGCGCACAAATCCTTCAATCGAAGATCCGTCAAACATCATTTCACCATCTAAAGCCTTTTCTAGTTGTTCTACTGTTATTGCAACATTTTTTACAATCCCGGCAATATCTACGAATTGTAACCTTATGAACTTAACATTTTGTTCCTCAACCAGCTTTAAAATACCCTCTTTAGTCATTTAAATACCCTCCTTATTTAGGTTAATAAATTTAGGTTAATAAATAACACAAAACAATATAAAAAGGCCTCCATATGCAGAATTTAACATCTACATACGAAGGCCACTTCGCCTAAGCTCAAATCAGTACATCATTGTACCGACAGTTTCAATATTTATTTAATACTATTATATTACAAATCTATCAAAAAGTACACAATTTTTTAAATTTCATAAGCAAGGATTATTGCTTCCGCAATGGCTTTTTTAGATAACCTTTTATTCATACTTTGCTTCTGAATAAATTTAAAGGCCTCTTCTTCAGACAAATTTTTGTGTTTTATCAAGAGTCCTTTTGCTCGCTCAATTATTTTCCTCGACTCTAAATCTTTCTTCAGCGTGTTGATTTCTTCTTCCAACTTGGCAAACTTCGTAAATTGACTTATGGCCATATCTAAAGCTAAAGACAAATTTAAATCTTGAAAAGGTTTAAAAACGTATCCAAAAAGCCAAGTTTGGCTCAATCTATTAACAATTTCTTTATGACGATACTCACAAAGTAAAACAACTGGGGCTATCCGATTTTCTTCTATAATTTTGGCCACTTCTACTCCGTTCATCCCGGGTAAAGCCAGCTCCAGTATTACGATATCAGGATGAATGGATCTGGTTAGTTGCAAAGCTGTTACGCCATCTGTGGCTTCACCAATCACCAAATAACCTTCACGAGTAAGCAACTCTTTTAGTTGCTTACGAACCCGCTCGTCACTTTCAGCTATGATGATTCTCCTACCTTTCATCCTCTCATCACCTCATCTAATCTCGGAAATAATTAACCTATAACTAGATTATATTAAACAAAAAAAACAGGAAAAATACCTGTTTTTTAGACTTCCACTAAACCTAAACTTATCTCAACGGCGTGACCTACTTTTTTCATAGCGTCTTCATTAAGAGAAGTGATCTTTTCTTTTAACCGGCTTTTATCAATAGTTCTAATCTGTTCTAAAAGAATTACTGAATCCTTCTCTAAACCACTGTTTTTAGATTTAATCTCAATATGAGTCGGTAATTTGGCCTTGCTGATTTGAGAGGTGATTGCAGCAATAATCGTCGTTGGACTATATTGATTGCCAATATCATTTTGCAATACTAATACCGGTCTTGTTCCACCCTGTTCTGATCCCACTACAGGACTTAAATCTGCATAAAATACGTCTCCTCTGCGGATAAGCATTTTACTCACCTTCCGCTATCTGAAACTTATATGCGGAATCTGCTTCATCTTCAGCATTTAAGGATTCATTAGCCAAAGATAGATTGATTTTGGCCATTTCAAGATACCCTTTTTTCATCTGTTCACGAATAATGCTACGTTTTCGTTCTTGAATGTAAACTCGCATTGCTTCTCTGATGAATTCGCTGCGATTTAATTTTTCAGAAGCTACAATTCCGTCAACTTCTTCTAATAGTTGATCTGGAAGACTGATCATTATCCTTTTAACTTCGGCCACGCAGGGCACCTCCTAAGGGGGGAACAGTATATACTTCATTATATACAAAGTTGTGTACTTATGTCAATAATACTATCCCATTATACAAGCTTTTATAGCCGTATGACAACCTTTTATAAGGTGGTAATTATATCCATAGCCCTGCTCGCGAAATATTCTTTTCAGATTTTATGCAGCTAAATCCTATGCATTTATATATCAGTTAGTCACAAAGTGAAAGTCTAAACCATATTCAGTTGTAAATTACTCTTTAATTATTTAAATTACCATGGAGCATAAAGATTCCCATAGGGTCTCTTGTTAAAAGGAATTGCCTTTTGAAAAGGTTTCGCTAGGATATCTTCCTTAGAATAACCGAAGTAATCGGCAAACCTACCTACGTATTGGTCTAAGAAAACTCTATCTTCTTCGGTAACTTCAACTATTTTTACCTCTTTGCCTAACTTATATTCTTCTACTGTACCTCGGATATACATAATTCCACCATGCATACCTGTTCCACAGAAGTCACCTACGATTTCATCCTTCGTGTCTAAATCCAGACCGAGTAAAACCAACCGACCACCGGCCATGTATTCTCCAAAGAAGTCACCGGCTTTTCCGCCAACAATAATTGCCGGAATAATATCCTGGTACTCTTTCATGTGAATTCCTACTCGGTACCCAACATTACCTTTAATGAAAATTTCTCCACCCCGCATAGCATACCCTACGGTATCGCCAGCATTACCATGGGCAATAATTCTGCCAGCATTCATGGTATTACCAATAGCATCCTGAGTGTTAGCATTGATCACAAGTTCTAAACCATCCATATAAGCCGCTAAATCATTACCAGGAATACCGTTTATAATTATTTGCTGTTTTCCTGAAAGACCATCAGCAATATATCTTTGGCCGTTAACATTATCTAAAGTTATTTTTTCTGCGCCTTTTAGAATCTCAGCCTTTACTTTTTTGTTCAATTCTTTATAATATAGTCCTTTAGCATCTATTGCGACGGAATTCATTATGCCCTACCTCCCTTTAGCATTCTTTCTTTTCTTAAAGATTCTGGGAAATAGATGTAGCCAAAATCCTCTTTTAAAAGGTCGTCTTTAAAGGAGCTTACATCTGTCTTATCAGCTATTAAGCTGGTATAAATGCCTGCTCTATCAATCTTGTTTAGGCAGATAAATCCAACTAACTGATTATCCTTAAGCACCATTTTTTTATAAAACTTTCGTTCCGGAATATTTACAGTTGACACCTTATATTCCGTTGTTTCCGGCTTGATAATTCCGGCCGTAATCATAGGAAGATCATAAAATCCAATAGAGTTCATGGCAAAACCACCCTTAAACTCAACCCTTTGGCCTGCCATATTAAGACCTGCCACTTCACCTTGACTATAAGCATTAGGCAAAATAGGAATAACTCTTTTTTCCCCATAAATTGTATCATAGCCTTCTGTTACGTCTCCTGCTGCATAAACATCTGCTAGGTTTGTTTCCATAGTTTCAGAAACAATTATTCCTCTATTAAGCTTAACCTCTGTATTTTTGACCACATTAACATTAGGAGTTACCCCTATAGCAACAACCACAAAGTCACAAGGGATTTCCTTTCCATCTTTTAAAGTTACACCCTGTACCTTATCTTTGCCAGTAACTTCACATAAGGTGGTATTTAGTCTGAACTTTACCCCATGCTCTTCTAGATTGCTTTGCACAATCGCTGCAGCTTCTTCGTCTAAGATGGCACTCAGAACTCTATTCGCTAACTCCACCACTGTAACTTCTACGCCTCTTTTTACTAGAGCCTCAGCAGCCTTTAGACCAATCAAACCAGCTCCAACGATAACTGCCTTAGTATTTTTTAGCGCTACTTTCTCAATAGCCTTGACATCGTCTAACTTAATAAAAGAGTAAACTCCTTCTTTATTTAACCCTGGCATGGGTGGGATAAAAGGTTTGCCTCCTGTAGCTACTAGAACTTTATCATAGTCAACTGTTTCGCCATTTTGTAAAATAACTTTCCGAGACTCGGGATCTATAGCAAGGACTTTAACCCCTAATCTTGTAGTTACATTGTTTGCTTCATAGAAATCTTTCTTTCTGTAGGCCATCTTTACTTCGTCCACTTTACCCGATAAATAGTAAGAAATTAGTGGGCGAGAGTAAGTGTGATAAGGTTCATCAGAGATAATTGTAATATTTCCTTTTTTATCTATACTCCTTATACCTTCCACCGCACCAATAGCAGCAGCCGAATTACCAATTATAACATACTCCATTACTAAACCTCCTCCCCTAAAATCAAGGCCTTATTAGGGCAGTTTGAGACACATGCAGGAGCCTCTAGTGTATCACTGCAAAGGTCACATTTTGAGGCAACTTTTCTTCCTCGCTCTTCACGTTGAATCATTCCATGTGGACAAACCAAGATACAAGTCCAGCAACCAACACAACGTTCTTCTTCGTTAGACACAACACCAGTTTCTGAGTCCTTTTGCATCGCCCCTACAATACAAGCCTTTGTACACGGAGCATCCTCACAATGACGGCATTGTAAAGCAAAACTCAAAGGTTGATTTTCCTCAATGGTAACGCGAGGAAGCGGTAGATCTTTGTCTTTTGTGTAAGCTTTTAATAAGTTCTTTGGATATTTCGAATGTGCCGCTACACAGTATACTTCGCATAACTTGCAACCAATACAAACCTCTTCATTGGCAAATACTCTTTTCACCTTTATCCCCACCTTATTTACCCAATTTTGACCTTCTCTTATTCTCCAGCATGCTTAATGCCTAAGATCTCTAATTCCTTTTCAGACAAGCCTATGCCCCTTAACATAAGACGGTTCCCACGCAAACTTTCTAGAGCATTGATTCCCATGCCCCCAAGCATTTCCTTGATTTCATGTTCCCATGCACGAACTAAATTTGCAGCTCTTTCCGCTCCGATTTCTGGGTTTAACCTTTTCACCAATTCTGGGTTTTGCGTAGCTATTCCCCAGTTACATTTTCCTGTATAACATTTCTGACACATATGGCAACCTAACGCAATTAACGCAGAACTGCCAATATAACAAGCATCAGCACCTAAAGCTATGGCTTTTACGATATCCGATGAATTTCTGACACTACCCGCAACCAGCAAGGACACCTGACTACGAATACCCTCTTGTCTTAATCTACTATCCACAGCGGCTAATGCTAATTCTATAGGTATTCCTACACTGTCACGAGTTCTAAGAGGAGCTGCGCCGGTACCGCCTCTCAAACCATCGATGGTGATTATATCGGCTCCAGCCCTGACAATTCCCGAAGCAATAGCTGCCACATTGTGAACAGCAGCGATCTTTACGGCTATTGGTTTTTCATAATTAGTGGCTTCTTTTAGCGAGTAGATTAACTGATGTAAGTCTTCTATTGAATAAATATCATGATGCGGTGCAGGCGAGATGGCATCAGAACCTTCCGGTATCATTCTCGTTTCTGATACTTGGCGACCAACCTTTTCGCCGGGTAGATGACCGCCGATTCCGGGTTTTGCCCCCTGACCAATTTTAATTTCAATTGCAGCTCCAGTTTTTAGGTACTCTGGGTGAACCCCAAACCGACCTGAGGCCACTTGGACTATAGTGTTTTTACTGTACTGATATAAATCTTTGTGCAGACCACCCTCGCCCGTATTGTAGTAAATGCCTTCTTGCTGAGCTGCTTTTGCTAAGGATTTAATGGCATTTAAACTAATGGAACCAAAAGACATTGCAGAAAACATTATTGGTATATCTAATTCTAACTGTGGTGGTAATTCTGTAACTAAGTTTCCTTCTTCATCAAACTCCAATTTATCCGGTTTACGTCCTAAGAAAGTTTTTAACTCCATCGGCTCTCTCAATGGGTCGATCGATGGATTAGTTACCTGAGAAGCATTTAAGAGGATGTTATCCCAGTAAATTGGATAGGGCTTATCAGTACCCATTCCTGCTAGTAAAATTCCTCCTGTTGCCGCTTGCTTATAGATGGATTTAATGGCTGCCGGAGTCCAATTGTGATTATATTTAAAATCTAATGGATAATTACGAATCTTTAAGGCCCTAGTAGGGCAAAGTAATACACAGCGATGACAATTAACACACTTAATATCATCAGCCAATACTTTATCATCTTCTTCATCCCAGATATGAGCTTCATTAGCACATTGACGAACACAAACCTTACATTTGATACATTTATCTTTATCACGAATTATTTCAAATTCAGGTGTTTCATAACTTAACGTCATATCTTCTCAACCCCTTCTAGTAGTCCTATTACAGGTTCTCCACCCTTAGGTGCCCAAGTTCTGTCTGGATTAGGACAAACCTCTCTAATAGCAGACTCTTCACTGGCCACATAAAGATAATCACCCTTTTCTGCTGCAACTAAAGAACGAAGCTTGATTCTGTCATTTAAAGCTACAATCCCATTTTTAGACCCTAAAATAATTGAGAAGGGCCCGTTTATCAACAAGCTACTGTACATTGTACGGATAGTCTTAATTAATTTTTTCTTCTCTTCATCCATCCGCTCAATCTCCGTCCAAAGAGGAGCAGCAACAGCTGCAATAGCCACCTCTAAGGGAACTTTATGTTTTCTTAACAGTAAGTCAAAAATATATGTTATGGCTTCAGTGTCTGTCTGCATAGAGCAGGTATAACCAAACATCTCTAAGTATCTTCTATTAGCGTCATAGGAAGAGATTTCGCCATTATGCACGATTGACCAATCAAGTAATGTGAATGGATGTGCTCCACCCCACCAGCCAGGTGTATTTGTTGGGAAACGGCCATGAGCCGTCCAGATATAACCTTGGTATTCCTCTAGTTTGTAAAACTCGCCAACATCTTCAGGATAACCTACGGCTTTAAAGGCTCCCATGTTTTTTCCGGAAGAAACCACAAAAGATCCTCTATTGTCCCTGTTAATACTCATTACTGCTCTGGCTACATATTCATCTTCGGAAAGCTCCATTTCTTCCACACGTTCCATTTTAGGCTTAACAAAGTATCTCCAGATAATGGGGGCTTCACCAATCCCCTTAGTTTTCCGAGTAGGTATAACCTGACTCATTTCTACCTCAAATAGTGAATTGATATACGACTCTGTCTTTTCTTTACAATGGATATTATCAAAAAACATATGAAAGGCATAATGTTCTTTATATTCCGGATAGATTCCATAGGCAGCGAAACCGCCACCTAACCCATTAGAACGGTCATGCATTAAAGCTATTGATTTTATGATATCGCTACCAGAGAAAACCTTTCCCTTGCGATTCATTATCCCACTAATAGCGCAACCAGCTGGTATTCTGACTTCACCTTCACGTTTCATTGGTTTTATGCTCATTCCATTCACCCTTTTCCTAAAATTTATTGTTTTGAATCATATCTACTAATTAAAAAAAAAAGAAGAAAAGACGCTCCCATAGGCAGACTAAGTCTGTGCTAACGGAAGCGTCTTTGCTTCTCTTCTTTAAGGTACTTCATTGTACCTGATATTCTATTTTTAAGCCTCTAGTTCAAGATTATACCACACCTTGGGCCATCATTGTTCTAGCAACTTTTAGGAATCCAGCAATATTTGCTCCTACCACTATGTTTCCTTCGACACCATATTCTTTAGCAGTATCGCGAGAATTTCTATAGATATTAACCATGATGTCTTTTAGTTTAGCATCTACCTCTTCAAAAGTCCAGGCGTATCTCATACTATTTTGGGACATCTCTAACGCTGAGGTAGCAACACCACCGGCATTAGCAGCTTTTCCGAGACCATAAAGGACTTTGTTATCTAGATATACTTGAATTGCTTCAGGAGTTGATGGCATGTTAGCACCTTCGCCAACTGCATAACAACCATTAGCAACTAAAGTTTTAGCAGAAGCCTCATCTATTTCATTTTGAGTTGCACATGGAAGGGCAACATCACATTTGATAGTCCAGATGCCAGCGCAACCTTCATGGTACTCAGCATGTGGATGATCTTTTACATACTCACTAATTCTCTTTCTTTCAACTTCCTTAATTCTCTTTACAGTATCTAAGTTAACTCCTTGAGGATCGTAAATGTAGCCTGCGGAATCACTTAGTGCAACAACTTTAGCTCCTAACTCTTGGGCCTTTTCAGTTGCATAAATAGAAACGTTTCCAGAACCGGAAATTACTACAGTCGCACCTTCAAAAGTTTTTCCACAATCTCTTAAGTATTCATCCATGAAATATAATAAACCATATCCGGTAGCTTCTGTTCTTACTAAACTACCGCCGTAAGTTAATCCTTTGCCTGTTAAAACACCTTCATAAGCGTTTTTAAGTCTTTTGTATTGACCATACATAAAGCCGATTTCACGAGCACCTACACCGATATCACCGGCAGGAACATCTGTATCAGCTCCGATATGTCTTTGTAATTCAGTCATAAAGCTTTGGCAGAATCTCATGATTTCTCCGTCTGATTTACCTTTAGGATCGAAATCACTACCACCCTTGCCACCACCAATTGGTAAGCTAGTTAATGAGTTTTTAAATACCTGTTCAAAACCTAAAAATTTGATAATACCAACATTTACTGATGGATGTAGTCTCAAACCACCTTTGTAAGGTCCAATGGCACTGTTAAACTGAACTCTAAAACCTCTGTTGACTTGAACCTGACCATTATCGGCTACCCATGGTACACGAAAAATGATCTGTCTTTCTGGTTCCACAATTCTTTCTAAGATTCCAGCCTCTACAAACTCTGGGTGTCTCTCAATTACTGGCGCTAAAGATTCTAAGACCTCTTCAACCGCTTGATGAAACTCTGGTTCATTGGCATTTCTTTGTTTTACTCTCTCTAATAACTCTTGTACATACGTCATCTCTCTACTATCTCTCCTTCAAATAAAATATTATAAATTTGTAGTTTGAACTACAAAATTATATCCCTTTAGAAATTATCTCTTAGTAAGTGCTAAGGTATTCTGTTAGCTCCCAAGGATGGATTTGGCTAGAAAATCTTTGCCATTCTTTTTCTTTAGCCGTCACGTATTTCTGATAAATATAATCTCCTATAGTTTCCCTAACCATGCTATCTTTCTCAAACTCCACCAAGGCTTCTTTTAGATTTTGAGGTAATAGTTGGATTTCAGAAACTTCATTTGTAGGAGCATACTTACTGCTTATGCCTTCTAGTCCAGCTGCCAAAAGTAGCCCCATGGCTAAATAGGGATTACAAGCAGGATCAGGGTTCCTAATCTCAATGCCTGACTCTTCTCGGCACTTTCCTGGAATCCTGATAATGGTATTTCGATTAGAATCAGACCAGCCTACAATATAGGGAGAAAAATCTCCAGGATAAAGTCTTTTATAAGAATTAACCAAGGGATTTGTGATCGCTGTTATAGCAGCAACATGTTTTGTAATGCCTTTAATAAAAGCAAACCCTTGCTCACTTATGCTTTGGTCTTCATTAACCAAAATATTTTTTTCCTGCCTATACAAAAACTTAGTTAAGTGAAGTGCCGAACCATTGAACTCAGCTAAAGGCTTAGGCATAAATGAGGCATGCAGACCATGACGCTGGGCAATGGTTCTTACAACAAATTTGAAGGTGGCAATATTATCGGCAGCCCTTAAAGCGTCGGCAGGTTTCAAGACTATTTCATGTTGACCCGGGCCCCATTCATGATGTGAAGAACTAATCTTTAAGCCCATGCCCTCTAAAGTCAAAACCATGTCCCTACGGGCATTTTCTCCTAAATCTAGGGGCGTTAAATCTCCATAACCTGCTTTATCATGAACTATAGTGGTAGGATTGCCGTTTTCATCATTGTGAAACAAAAAGAACTCTGTTTCCGGACTAACTCCAACCTCAAAACCATCTGACTTAGCCTGTGCAAGTACTCTTTTCAAAACATTTCTTGAACACCCTTGGAAGGGGGTACCATCAAGATTGTAGATGTCACAGATGAATCTGGCTACAGCCCCTTCCCTGGGACGCCACGGGAAAATAACAAAAGTATTTATGTCAGGCACTAAACAAATATCAACCTCTTGATTTTGAATTGAACCGTGGACTATGGAGCTATCAAAATACAATTTTCCATCTAACGCCTTTTGTAGTTCATCGATGGTAATTGCCACATTTTTAAAGGTTCCAAAAATATCCGTAAACTGAAGCCTAATAAATTTTACGTCATATTCTTTTGCCTTCTCGATAATTTCTTCTTTCAGAATCTGATCCATAGGCTACCTCTCCAGATTATCTAGTGCTAAAAGAACACAAAAATCCTATACAGTACACGGCGAAGCCAGCGCACTATATAGGACATCATCGCCCAAAACACTATGTAGTTTTATCTTTACTTATAATATAACAATGGAGTAAAAAAATCAACTGTTATAATCGAATTATACTGTATACATACCGTTGATAACTCTTTTGGCGATTGTAACTAAGGATGCTGAATTATCCATACTTAATTTTTGTAGATAACGGTGTGCTTCCTCTTCTGTCCAGCCTCGCTCCCTCATAATGGACCTTTTTGCCTTGTCTATGTAATTTTTATTTTCAATATCTTTTTTAAGTTTTCTAATTTCCTCTTGCAACAGGGAGTTCTTCCTAAAGTTTGATATCGCCAATTGAATTGCAGGTACTAAATTTAATTCATCAAAAGGTTTCACCATATAGCCGGTAATAAAGGAAACCTTAGTCGTTTCCAGAACAGAGCTTTGCTCTGCGTACGAAGACAACAAAATAGTAGGCGCAATTCCTTGTTCCTCAACTATTTTGGCAACCTCTAATCCCCCGCGTTTCGGAAGATTGTAATCGACAATTACCAAATCAGGTTGAGTATTGAATACAAGTTGAAGGGCCCTTTGACTATCGTCAACTTCTGCAATTATGTTATAACCTACTCTTGTAAGTTTCTCTTTTAACTTTTTTCTGAAACTAGCATCAGAATCAGCTATTATAATTCTAAGCCCATGCATCTTTTAGTGCCACCTTTTATCTCAATAAATCTTTATTTGAATACCCTTGGTACTCGCTCAGTTATCATGCAAAGAACCTCATAGTTTATAGTATTCATTTTACCTGCGATTTCTTCCGCGTTTACTTCTGAAGCACCTTGCTTACCCATAATCACTACTTCATCACCGACTTTTACATCCTTTAAATCGGACACCCGAACCATACATTGATCCATGCAGATTCTACCTACCACAGAACAGCGTTGGCCATGAACCAACACTTCTCCTTTTGATGACAAAAGCCGTGAATAACCATCTGCATAACCTAAGGGCAAAGAAGCTATCGAAGTTTCAGCCGAAGTAACAAAGGTTCGACCATAGCTAATAGCAGTTCCTTTTGGAACTTCTTTTACATAAGAAATCTGCGCCTTTAGTGTCATCGCTGGTCTAAGATCTATTTTTGTTTTATTAACTTCCTCGGAAGGATAATGACCATAAAGAATGATACCGGGTCGAACTAAATCTAAATGTGAATCAGGCAGATCAATAATGGCTGCACTATTGGCAGCATGCTTAATAGGGATTTGAAGTCCTTTTGACTCCAAACCTTGGATGAATTTTGTAAATGTTTCATACTGCTGTTCACTAAAACTCTTATCCTTTGCATCAGCACAAGCAAAATGCGTATAGACTCCCTCTACTTCTATGTTTGGTAGTTTAGCAATTTTGCAAATAGTTTGCAAGGAGTTTTCGGTTGGACTGAACCCAATCCGCCCCATGCCTGTGTCCACCTTAATGTGAATTTTAGCAACCTTACGCTGTTTTACCGCTACCCAAGAAAGCGCTTCCGCCAATTCATAGGTATAGACTGTCTGAGTAAGATTGTGTTTAATTACATCGTGTACTTCCTCCGGGGGAGTATACCCTAGAATAAGTATTGATACACCGAAACCAGCCTTCCTAAGTTGAATACCTTCACTTAAAATAGAAACTCCGAATCTATCTGCTCCATTTGTTAGAGCTACTCTAGCTACTTCCACTGCTCCGTGTCCATAGCCATTAGCCTTAACGATTGCCATAATCTTCGCGTTAGGCTTAGTAATTCGACGTATCTCTCTCATGTTATGAGCAATCGCGCCCAAATTTATTTCTGCCCATACTGGTCTTCCATACAATCCAGCCACCCTCTTAAAAGTAAGATTATTGGTAATAATCTATAATTCTTTTGTAACCGAGCCAAGAGATTCTACAATGTCGCTAGCCACCAGCGAATAACTCCCCTTCGCTTCTCGAGCCTTATCCCCTGCCAATCCATGGATAAAGGTTCCCACGACGGTAGCTTTATCAGCCGTTAGACCTTGGCCTATCAATCCAGCGATAATACCTGTTAAAACATCACCACTACCTGCCGTTGCCATGCCTGGATTGCCTGTTGGATTTATATATACTTTTCCTTCTGGTGTAGCAATTATACTTTTGTTTCCTTTCAAAACTAAAGTAACCTGCCATTCTATGGCTTTTTCTTTAGCTATTGTTAATTTATTCTCTAATATTTCTGGTACACTCATATTCGTTAATCTAGCCATTTCTCCCGGATGAGGCGTTAATACAACCGGAACCTGCATCTCTTTGAAAACATCCAAATTATCCACCAAGGCGTTTAACCCATCAGCATCTATAATTATTGGAATCTTTATTTCCTTTAATAGGTCTATCAGTAACTCTTTCACTGAGTCCTCTTGAGACATTCCAGGTCCGATAGCCAAAACATCAGCCTTTGTAGTTAAATGTAAAATATCCTCTTTGGCCGCCTGACTTAGAACTTTTTTGTCTGTCTCTGGCAAAGCCTTCGTCATCACCTCTGTTAACTTTAGTTCCATTATCTGGTTCAGACTACTCGGAACTCCAAGGGTAACTAAACCTGCCCCTATTTTTAAGGCCGCTTGACTTGTTAAAGTTACGGCTCCAGTCATTCCCTCAGAGCCCCCGACTACAAGAACATGTCCATAGGTTCCTTTGTGTCCGTCCGGGCTTCTTCGAGGGAAAAGCGATTTAATTAAAGAAAGATCTGTGACATAGCGATTAATCCCTTGCTCGGTAATCGCCTCTTCAGGTATTGATATGTCTCCAATATATAAGTTGCCTGTGAAACTAGCACCGGGCTCTAATAATAAACCAATTTTAGGCAAAGCCATAGTTACAGTATGGTTTGCTTTAACACAAGGTCCTAGTACCTTTCCGGTATTGGCTTCTACCCCCGATGGAATGTCAATGGACACGATCGGTTTTTCACATTGATTAATAAGGTCAAAAATTTTACCCATATATTTGTTCACAACACCCTTGAAACCCGTACCAAATATACCATCAATCACCAAATCAGTCGAAATTAATGCAACCTTGACTATGTTTAAACTATTAGCATTTAATAAATGATACACCTTTAAATCTATTTTCTCTAGAATCTCAAGGTTTACCTTGGCATCACCGGATATTTCTGTCGGTTCACAAGTGACTAAAATTTTAACCTGGGCGCCCATATTTCTCAGGTGTCGGGCTACCACAAAAGCGTCTCCCCCGTTGTTACCTTTACCAGCAAAAATAGTAACTTTTTTGCCCACAACACTTTCAAGAATTTGTTCCACAACCTGAACAACTCTCCAACCAGCGTTTTCCATCAGTACTAATCCAGGAATACCATATTTGTCTATTGCTCTTTGGTCTATTTGTCGCATTTCCTCCGCTGATACAATTTTCAAACTCTATCCCTCCTACAAAATCTTCGATTACGTTATTTGTAATCGTTTAGCTTTTGTTGTGCGGAATCTACCCTACGAAGTTGAGTAGTGCCCCACAATGCAAACTTACCTATATGCCTACCTTTTAAATTACAGCAATTGCATACGCCAAAGCGTAATTCTCACAGTGTGATAAAGAAATCTTAATTTCTTTTATTCCTTTTTCATAGGCCATTGCCAATGCTCTACCAGATAATTTAATAGCCGGAGCTCCTAAATCATCATTAATTACCTCAATATCCTTAAATTTCATTTGTCTAAAGCCAGTGCCTAGTGCTTTAACGGCTGCTTCTTTGGCAGCAAATCGTACCGCATAATGGGGATAAGGGTTATTACGAGCTTCGCAATACTCTATTTCCTTATCTGTAAAGAATTTCGCCGAGAATTGAGCTCTTTTTTCCTGCAAGATCTTTTGAACTCTATGTATTTCGATAATATCAGTGCCTATACCTGAAATCAAAGCATTTCTCTCCCTCGAGAAATGCGCATATAATTCGATTTCCTCATTATGCGCATTTCAGTACTTCAAACCGAAATTTTGTTTCCATAGCTTTGGAAACATATACATTCCTGAAGTAACCTACTTCGTTGACTACTTCTTTATAATTGCCATATTTAACCTAACCTAATTAGACATTTTCTCCAAAAAAACAAAAAACCCTGCTTCCGTTAAGAAAGCAAGGTGGAATCTTTACATGCCTAGTATCTTTTTTAGTTTTTTAGCTTGAGCCCTACTGACCGGAATTTCGCTTTTTTGGGAATCTTCTACTATTAATGTGTAGGTACCATTAAAAAATGGTACAATCTCTTTTACTTTATGAAGGTTTACAATATAACAACGATGAGTCCTAAAAAACATAGAAGAGTTCAAACGGGCCTCTAAATCCTTCAAGGTAAATCTGGTTATCATTTTATCACTAAAGGTTTTCACATAAACATAGTCTTTCTCCGTGAAAGCACAAATTATATCGGCCTCATTTATGAGAACAGTTTTACCTTGCTTTTCAGCAGGTACCCTGTCAATTGTAACTCCCTTTTGCCTTTCACCCTTTGTTTCTTTTTCTTCTTTTAAGGTTGATTCAGTATTATCTGCTTTTTCGACAGCCTTCTGCCCTTTGGTTTGAATTGCCTTTCTTATCTTCTGAATGGCTAAACCAAGTCTCTTTTCATCAAAAGGTTTAAGCAGATAGTCTACGGCATCGACTTCAAAAGCCTTAATTGCATATTCATCATAGGCCGAAACAAAAACAACACAAGGTGGATTTTCTAATTCTTGAATATGGCGACCTAATTCCAGTCCATTCATTCCAGGCATCTCAATATCCAAAAATAAAACGGAATAATTTAGGGCTTTGATCAGCGTCAAAGCTTCATGAGCATTAGTGGCTTCTCCAACCACTTCAATATCTTCAAACTGACCTAAAAGAAAACGCAGCTCTTTCCTAGCAGGATATTCATCATCTAGAATTAATGCTTTCAGCTTCATCCCAACTTTTTCCCCCTTCACTATCCTTTCTCATTAAAGGAACCCTGAAATTTATGGTAGTACCTTCCCCTACGGCACTTTCAATTTGCAAACCATACTCTTCACCAAATAGGCTCTTTAATCTTTCATGTACATTACTTAATCCAACCCCATTATTTGAACCAAAACCGTACTCAAAAATACGTGGTAGACTATCTTTGGCTATTCCAACCCCATTATCCTTAATAGTAAATAAAATTTGTTCACCTTGTTTCTGAGCGCGAATCTCTACTGTACCCTGCTCGAGTTTGGGGGTGATGCCGTGCTTTATAGCATTCTCCACCAAGGGTTGAAGTGTCAAGACAGGAACCATATAATCTAAAAGCTCTTGATCTATCTGTCTTACTATCTTGATTTTTTCTCTAAATCTGGCCTTTTCTAAAACCACATACGTATTAATATATTCCAATTCTTCTTTTAGCGTATTAAAATGACCATGTTTTTTTAAGGTTTGCCTAAAAAAAGTTGCCAATCTAATCAGAAGCCTACGAGCGGTTTCAGGATTAGTTCTACTGAACATAATAATAGTATTTAGCGTGTTAAATAAAAAATGGGGATTAATCTGTGCATGTAAAGCTTGGAGCTCTGCTTTTGTAACAAGCTGAGCTTGACGGTCCAGTTCAGCTAGTTCCATTTGTACTCCCAGTAGCTGTGCTATCCCAACAGCTAAAGTTACGGTCTGAGGTGGAATCTTTCCGCTTTTGGTTTGATAAAGCTTAACAACCCCCACCAATTCCCCTTTACATTTTAGTGGTGCAATAACTGCAGCCTCTAAGCGGCAGTCACAATCCTTGACTGGACAGTTCAATTTCTGCTTATTTTCTACTACTTTAAGTTCACCGGTATTGATTACCTCTTTGGTTGCCTGAGTTAAAATCAATCGGCCAATTTGGTGGCGCTCACAGCCTATACCAACGTAGGCTAGAACTCTCTCCCGATCCGTTATAGCTACAGCATCAACATCACTGATCTTCAGTATGATTTCTGCGGTTTGGCGTGCCGTTTCTTCATTTAAGCCTCTTCTTAAAAAAGGCAGAGTCTCATTAGCAATTTGTAGGGTAGGATCCACGGATTGATTATCAAACTTAACGGAAAAAATCTTGTTCTCTTTAGAATTACGCTCAAAGAGTAAATAAAAGCACACTAAATTAACTACTGTTAAAGATAGTACTATCGGCAAAGCATATTCGATGGTGTTTGAGGAAACCAAAAAAATTGTAATTAGTTGACAGGAAGTTAGAACTGCAGCTAGGCCAAAAACTTTACTATATTTCATTACTGGCTCCTCCAATTGTTTAAATTTTCTCACAATAATAAATATTCTACCTATTTCGTGATATTCCTTTAATTAAACTAGTTATTTTCGACATGACTACTATATTTCCTTTTTTGAACACAAGAAATGCGCGTATAATCGATTTCCTCATTACGCGCATTTCAGTACAGCATACCTTTGCCATGTTTCCACTATTGTGGAACATATACTTTTGCAGTACAAGAAATGCGCGTATAATTCGATTTCCTCATTACGCGCATTTCAGTACAGCATACCTT
>JUEG02000736.1_pt1 | contig 64449 bp, 62 predicted proteins | sample 432341 | NCBI WGS metagenome assembly JUEG02 (sample SAMN02953476, study PRJNA257561) | rock porewater metagenome | biome: terrestrial; feature: Opalinus Clay rock; material: porewater; isolation source: Opalinus Clay rock BIC-A1 borehole | place: Switzerland: Mt Terri URL, St-Ursanne ... | reverse complement strand
AGTTCCCTTATTACGCGTATTTCAGTACAGCATACATAAAAAAGTACATCGCCTCATCGCAATGTACTTCTTTATTCAAACTTCCTCTTTTTTCAATTAGCGTATGGCTGTAGGAACGAAAGCATCCACGATACCAATTAGAAACGCAGCTATTAATGCACCTATTATTGTTACGGTTAATAAGTTAGGTACAATAAATTGTGCCAGATAAATTACCGCTGCTGCTGTAACAAAACCTACTAATCCTCTATTTTTTGGCGACACATCTTTACCAAATAGTTTTTCCACAATATATCCTAACGCAGCTATTATAACAGACACAATGATTGCACCCATAAAACCGCTTACACTAACTCCTGGAACAATTGCCCCAATCATTAGAAGCACAATCGCAGAAACTAAAAACCTAACGATGGTACCCATCATCTTAAGTCACCTCCCAAAGTTTCAGCTTAATCTTATGATATCCTAATAATCCTTAACTATGCACATTTCTCTTGCATTTTAAGAAAGGACATGATAAAATATTGACTGTTGACTATGGTCATCCGTTTGAAGGAGGTGAAGTTGATGCCAAATATTAAATCTGCTAAAAAAAGAGTTCTGATTGCTAAAAGTAAAACAATAGTAAACGCTACTATAAAATCTTCTCTTAGAACTATACTTAAGAGATTCGAAGAAGCTATTGCTAAAGCTGACCTTGAAGATGCTAAAAATAGATTAGATAAAGCTATTAAGGCTTTAGATAAAGCAGTTACTAAGGGCATTTTACATAAAAATGCTGCTGCTCGTAAGAAATCTAGATTAACTAAGAGATTAAGTGCGTTAACCTCAGAAAAAGCTAGCTAATAAAAGAAAGCGTGATTACACGCTTTTTTTATTGCTACAAAAAAATGTCTGTTTCCACAATAGTGGAAACAGACATCGGTATACTGTCTAAAAAGCGCGCTCTGCGGGAATTTATCAGGGCGCGCTTTTCTTGTACTACAGAACTTATATGTTTCCACATTTATGGAAACATGATTTCGGTATGCTGTACTGAAAAACGCGCGCTATGGGAACTGATCAAGGCGCGCTTTTCTTGTACTCTTTTTTAGCTTAAGAGGTATAGCTCTAAGGCCATATTTGCTTCTAGTTGACCCGATTTAATCTTATAATCAAACTCTTTGGTTCGAACCATAGCTGCTTCTAATTCCTCTTTTTTGAAATTTCGACTAGACCGTACACTTTTCTGTACTACATAAGGATGACTGGCAGTAAGTTCCGCAATCTGTTTTTCTCCGTAACCCAGCCTAGATAACTCCATGACTTGAAGCATGGTTCGATACTGCTTCCCAATCATTTGCAATATTTTTATGGGTTGTTCTCCTAGGAAAACCATTTCTCTGATTATTTTTATGGCTTCTGTGAACTTTTTTGCTCCTACGGCATCAACTATTTGAAATACATTATGATCAGATCGCTTAGGTACTAACTCCTCCACCGCTTCAGCTTTAATAGTTTCCTCAGTTCCGATATAGGTTGCAAGTTTTTGTACCTCTGTCTTTAATTGGCGAAGGTCACTGCCCGCATTGATCAATAACTTTTCGATAGCATCACCGTTTATTTTTTTTCCTTCTGCTTTTACTGCTTGTAGCACCCAGTCCCGAAGTTCCTTGTTTCGCAAAGGGAAAAATTCAACAATTTGCCCTTGCTTGGCGACTCTTGTAACTAATTTCTTCCTTTTGTCAATTCCTTCCTCGGCAATAAAGAGAATCACCGTTGAGGGATTTGGATTTTCTAAGTACTTCAAAAACAGATCTTCCCCGTCGGTTTTGTTTTGGGTATCTGTTTCCTCAGTTTTGCCACCCTTCTTTTTAGCTTTAAAATACTGGGCATCACTTACAATGATCAACCTTTTATTAGACATAAAGGGCAGATTTTGAGCTAGAAAGGTAATATCATTTAAACCACTAACCTTACCGTCTATTAGGTCTAAGTTAAAGTCCCTAACTTCCTCGGGCAATAGTGTTGAAATAAAATTTTTGACCAGCTGGTCACGTAAATAGGCTTCTTCTCCAAAAAGTAAATAGACAGGAGAAACAACCTCCCGTTTTAGGCTGTTCATGACGGACTCAATATTCACTAATGTACCCCTTTCTGGCTTTCTACTTCTAATTTTATTCCATCAGAATGGATTGTTATTGCCCCCTGTTGATCTGTTCTATATATGGCAATGCTTTCATCTTTAAGGGCTTTTAAAACGTCCTGATTGGGATGACCATATCTATTTTTTTGCCCCACGGAAATAACGGCTAAGTCGGGCATAACCTCTTCATAAAATTCCTGTACTAGAGAAGTAGCACTACCGTGATGTGGTATTTTTAGCACATCTGATTTTAGCTGTCCTTGATAAAACTTTAACAGTTCATTTATGGCCGGTTCTTCAATGTCTCCTGTAAAAAGAAAGCTATTCTGACCATGTAACAATTTTACCACAACAGAATTATTATTTAAATCCTTAGATTCCTCGGTAAAACCTTGGTTTGGATGTAGAACTAAGAACTGGGTTGCTTGGTCTACTTCTATCAGATCACCCTTTTCTGCTATAGCCACAGGTATGTTTTCGGCCTCAATAAACTTAAGAATCTCTTCATAGCTCTTAGTATTTCCTGAAACAGGAGCCAATACCGCAAGGCCAATCTCATATTCTTGGAGCAGAGCCAAGGCTCCCCCCACATGATCTTGATGGGGATGGGTTAAAATCAGGACATCAATTTTGTTCAAGCCTTGCTTCTTAAGATAGGGAGAAATAATCTGGGCTCCGGGATTAAAAGATCCCGTATAGTATTCAGGAGCTCCTGCTGCATCGATTACAACTCTTTTCCCTGCAGGAGTTTTAATTACTGCGCTATCCCCTTGGCCCACATCTAAAAAAGTTACCTCTAAGGCTGAACTACCAAAACCACCAAATCCATGCCAAAATAAAGTAATGGCTAGCAAAGAATTTATCGCCACAAGCCTTTTGCTATGCCTAATCTGAATAAGTTTTACTCTCTGCTTAAAGCGCTGTTTAGTAACATAGCTAACCACAAGAAAGATGCCACCATACCAAAAAATCATTAACCAAAGCGGAGGGGATTTGACAAAAAAATAGGCTCCGGGCAATTCATTTAGTTGGGTAGTTAAGCTTACTAAAAGATCTATTAGCATCCCAGTGGAAACATTTATAATCTCTGCTAAGGGCAAAAGGAGTAACCCTAACAAGGCAGCTAGTAGGCCTAAGAGCAAAATAACCGCAACTATTTGAACTAGTACGATATTAGCTACTATCGATACTCCGGAAAAAATATTAAAATAGTAGGCAATTACAGGCCAAGTTCCTAATTGGGCAGCAAGCGGCACGGATATTAAGTTTTTGAGGAGGCTACTCTTTATCGGTAGATAATTATTTAATACAGGTACGAGATATAAAATTGACCAAGTAGCCACAAAGGACAATTGGAAGCCAATATGCCAAAAATTCAAAGGATTACTTATAAGTAAAACTAAAGCAGCTAGGGCTAAAGAATTAGACCAGTCCCTCTCCCTATTTCCCCAGGCTCCTAAAATTAGTACCAAGCCCATCACTGTAGCCCTGATAACAGAGGGTTGCAAGCCCGTCATAAAAGCGTACAGGACTAGAAATAAACAAACCAATACCTGCTGATAACGCTTAGATAACCCGAGTAAGGCCCCAAGAAAAAAGATTCCACCTGATACTATCCCTACATGCAGACCCGAAACTGCTAAAATATGAGCTACCCCCACTTGACGAAATATCTCTAATATCTCTTCCTTCACTTGGCCTTTGGTACCAAACAGAATGCCTTGCAAAAGCTGAGCCTGGCCAGTCTTTAAAGTTTTGTCGGTTACCTCAACTAAGTTTTCTTTTAATTTTAGAGCGCTCTTTAGAGCTGCATTGTTTTCACCCGCATCAAGCTTTTTAAGCTGGCTCGACTGCCAAAGATTAACCGTACCCGCTATTCCCTGTTGACGCAGATAAGCCTCATAGTTAAAGGCTCCTGGATTTGTTGGCAATTGGGGTACAGTTATTTTGCCCTTAATACTTAACCTATCTCCGTAAGCGTAAACTCTTTTTCCTTCATAGTCTTTGACTATCAATTTCCCAGTAAAGGATAGACCCTGGTGATTCTTGACCTCCTGAACCTTTACTTGGTATTGAATATGGTTAGCTTTTAATTCGGGTTCCTTTAGAATAGTACCCGTAATCAGAACTTCTCTATTTAGTAACTCCTGATCAACAGGCAAAAAGGCATCAACTGAAAGTTGATGCCAGAAAGCTCCCACAAGAAATATTAAGCTATATAGTAGGACACCAACACTCTTTTTTCTTAAGTACTCAACAACTACCAAGAAAAGTAAAGTTAAGCAAAAGAACAAAAGAGTGTTAACAGAAATAGGGATTAGCTTATTAAAGACAAGCCCTAGCATAAACACAACGGTAAAATTCAAGAGTGGTCGCTTCATAAAACCTCCACAGGTTAATCTGATACAACAATCCTTCACTAAACAGAGATTAGACCTTTAATGTCCTCAAACTTTTTTTCACCAATTCCCGAAACATTCTTTACATCTTCGACCCTCTTAAAGGAGCCCGATTGCTGTCTGTATTCCACAATGCGCTTAGCCAAAGTTGGTCCGATACCCGGTAAAGTTTGCAAAAGCGTTTCATCAGCGCTGTTAAGATTAATCTTGCCGGAACTATTCTTAACGGCCCCCGCCGTACCCGTTGTAGTTCCAAAGGGGGAGGTTTTTGTGCTGTTAACCGTAGCTGCCAAAGGGTTCTCTCCTGCTAAATTGCCATTAGTAACATCTTCCTGATCTGGAATCGCTATTTGTTGTCCATCCACCAGAAAATCTGCTAAATTGATGTATTCTAAGGCGGCTTGTCCCTTAGGTATTGCTTTTAAAACAGCATCATTTACCCTTGAGCCTTGGGCCAATTCATAAATCCCCGGATATTCCACAGCCCCAACCACATGTACCTGTATCTTTCCTTCCTTACTAGTCTTATTTTCGTTATTATCCGCTTCCTCTTGTGCAGCCTCTTCGTTAGAAAACGACTTTACTATCTGAGGATTCTCCACTTCTTTCTTTTCCGCTAATTTATAACCACCACCGAAGATTAAAATTCCGATAAAAACAATTAAAATAATCTGTTCTCTTCGCCCAATATTCAAACCTAACGCCCCCCTCAAGTAATGCGCGTTTAATTCAGTTCCCTTATTACGCGCATTTCAGTTCTTCAAACCTCAATCATGTTTCCATTAATGTGGAAACATATACATTCCTGAAGTACAAGTAATGCGCGTTTAATTCAGTTCCCAAATTACGCGCATTTCAGTACTAATTTTCTTATCCTTGGCCAAAATTTGGCAAAGTTATAATTTAAACTGTAGTGATAACAGGTATAAGTAAAATAATACTACTTAAACCAAATTATTCCTGCAAATAGGTGGCCATTTTGTCAATATTTTTAAAATATTTTTCGACAATTGGATCATTCCTCTGTGGATAATTGTGTTGGTAACTTCTAAAATTTACTAATTTTTGTGGACAACTTCCAACTTCTGTAAAAAATTTGTCAATAAATGTTTGCAGCTGTCATTTCCTAATACGCAAAAAAACGCAACCTCCGTTGATGGAAGGCTGCGTTTTGTTCCTTATTTGACTACAATATTTACAAGTTTCTTGGGTACTCCAATAACTTTTAATACTTCTTTTTCTTCAAGCAGACTTTGAATTCTCTCTTGCTCAAAAACAAACTTTTCCATTTCTTCTTTAGTAAAGCTGGCTGGAATTTGCAACTTATCTTTAACTTTTCCATTGATTTGGACAACTATGGTAACCTCATCTTCAACAACGGCTGTGGCATCAAATTCTGGCCATTGTTGAATGTGAACACTTTCTTTATTACCAATCGCTTGCCATAATTCATCAGCAATATGCGGTGCAAAAGGAGCTGATAAGATAACTAAATTAGAAATTGCTTCAGCAACTACCTCTTTATTAAACTCATTCTTACTCACCTTATCCTTATAATGATACAGGGCATTTACCATTTCCATTATAGTACTTATGGCTGTATTAAAGTTAAACCTGGTGCTTATGTCTTCAGTAACCTTTTTAATAGTATGATGGGTAATTCTTCTGATTTCCTTATCTTCTTTAGTTAAACCCTCTAGATTTATAGATCCGGTACTTCCTTCAACTTCTTCAATAAAGGCATAAACTAAGCGCCACACTCTATTTAGGAAGCGAAAGGAACCTTCAACCCCTTGATCGCTCCACTCTAAATCTCTCTCAGGAGGGGCCGCAAATAAGATAAATAGTCTGGCTGTATCAGCTCCGTATTTTTCGATAATCTCCTCTGGACTGACCACATTTCCCTTAGACTTAGACATTTTAGTTCCATCTTTTAGCACCATGCCTTGGGTCAAAAGGTTAGCAAAAGGCTCGTCCATTTTAACCAAATCTAAATCATAGAAGACCTTCATGAAGAAACGCGAATATAAAAGGTGTAGTATGGCATGTTCCACACCACCTATATATTGATCCACATTCATCCAGTAATCTGCATTTTCCTTACTCCAGGCCCCTGTGGTATTATGCGGGTCTGTGTACCTTAGGAAGTACCAAGAGGAGTCCACAAAGGTGTCCATAGTATCAGTCTCTCTGCGAGCTTCAGCGCCGCACTCAGGACATGGAACCTTATAAAATTCTTCTAATTCTTTTAAGGGTGAAGTTCCTTCCGGTCTGAATTCCACATTAAGAGGTAGTTGTACGGGTAAATCCTTGTCAGGCACCGGAACAACACCGCACTTATCACAATAAATTATCGGAATCGGTGCTCCCCAGTAACGTTGTCGTGAAATCAACCAGTCACGTAGCCTGAAATTAACTTTTCTCTGACCAATACTCTTTTCTTCCATGTATTCAGCAATTTTTCCTAGAGCAGTCTTATTATTTATACCATCAAAGTTCCCTGAATTAATCAGTAAACCTTCCTCAGTGAAAGCTTCTGTCATGGCGTTAGCAACAATCGTTTGCCCCTCAGGTTGAATAACCACATGAATCGGCAGGCTGTACTTTTTAGCAAACTCAAAATCTCTTTGGTCATGTGCAGGTACACCCATTACAGCCCCTGTCCCATAACCCATGAGCACATAGTTAGCAACAAGAATAGGTACTTCCGCTCCATTCATAGGGTTTATAGCATACGCACCAATAAACAAGCCTTCTTTTTCTGTTTCGCTAGAGGTTCTGGTAATTTCATTTTGTTGTTGAACCTTCTTAAGGAAAGCATTTACCTTTTCCTCATATTCGGTTCCTTTAATCAAATCCGTAACTAAAGGATGTTCTGGAGCAAAAACCATATAGGAGACTCCAAAAATAGTATCAGGCCTAGTAGTAAAAACAGTTATCTGATCCTCTCGTCCCTCTAATCGGAAGGTTATTTCAACCCCTTCACTCCTACCAATCCAATTTTCCTGCATTGTTTTTACTTTATCGGGCCAACCATTGAGTTTTTCCATATCATTTAGTAATCTATCAGCATAATCAGTGATCTTATAGAACCACTGCTCTAAATCCTGTTTCTGCACTTCAGAATCGCATCTTTCACAGGCTCCATTAACTACCTGCTCATTTGCGAGCACTGTAGCACAACCGGGACACCAGTTTACACCAGCTTTTTTCTTATAAGCTAATCCTTTTTTATATAATTGCAAGAATAACCACTGGGTCCATTTATAATAATCAGGATGGCAGGTAGCCACTTCTCTGTCCCAATCATAGCTAATTCCTAATCTCTTGAGCTGGGACCGCATGTTATCAATGTTCTCAAAAGTCCATTTTGCAGGCGGAACCTTGTGTTTAATAGCAGCGTTTTCGGCAGGTAAACCAAAAGCATCCCAACCCATAGGGTGTAATACGTTATATCCTTGCATTGACTTAAATCGGGCCACTACATCTCCGATGGAGTAGTTTCGAACGTGTCCCATATGCAAATTCCCTGAGGGGTATGGAAACATCTCTAAGGCGTAATATTTTGGCTTATCATGCTTATCCTCAACGGCATATACCTTCTGGTCTTCCCAGTTAGTCTGCCATTTGGGCTCAATCTCACTGAACAAATATCTTTCTTCCATATCTTCCTCCTGTGTCCTGTATTTAATCTAAACCAAGTCTTCTTTATACTTACCCCAATATGGAAATTTTACCATAGCGAGGGAAAAAGTCAAGGGACCCTAGGGTCCCCTGTTTTTTCACATAGCTTTTAATAACCTAAAGTTAGCCTAGGCAGTTTCAATCTTAGCCGCCTCTTCTAGGCCCAACTCTCTAATAGCCATCTCAGTTAACTTATACTTTTGAATCTTGCCACTTGCTGTCATTGGGTAGTTTTCAATGATTCTACAGTATTTAGGTATTTTGTATCTGGCTATTTTGTCTTTGCAGAATTCTTTAAAGTCATCTTCACTAACTTCACAATTCTCCTTTAGCTGGATATAGGCCATTACTTCTTCTCCGTACCTAATACTTGGTATACCGACTACCTGAACATCTAAAACTGCCGGATGAGTGTATAAAAATTCCTCGATTTCGCGTGGATAAATATTCTCGCCACCTCGGATGATCATATCTTTAACGCGCCCGGTTATCTTACAATAGCCATGCTCATCCATAATCGCTAAATCACCGGTATGAAGCCAACCTTCCTTGTCAATCGCCGCAGCTGTTGCTTCAGGCATTTTATAGTAGCCCTTCATGACATTATAACCTCTAGCACACAACTCTCCCTGGGTACCAGTAGGGACTTCCTCACCGCTATCAGGATCCACAATTTTAACCTCAACACCAGGCATATTTTGCCCTACTGTGGCCACTCTCAATTCGATAGGATCATCAGTTTTGGTCATGGTAATTGCCGGAGATGCCTCGGTTTGACCATAAGTAATAGTTATCTCGTTAGCTCCCATTTTATCGATTACCTGCTTCATAACCTCGATTGGACAGGGTGAACCTGCCATGATTCCGGTCCGTAAAGAGGATAAGTCAAATTTGTCAAAGTCAGGATGCTGTAGCTCAGCGATGAACATAGTTGGAACGCCATGAACTGCAGTACATTTTTCCTGCTCGATACTCTTTAAAACCTGGCCAGCATCAAATACCTCAACAGGGACCATGGTAGCTCCAGAAACTACGCAAGTCATAGTTCCTAGTACACAACCGAAACAGTGGAAAAAGGGCACAGGAATACATAATTTATCTTTATAAGTAAAATTCATACAGTCAGCAATACTTTTTGCATTAGCTATGATATTGTAATGAGTCAACATTACCCCTTTAGGGAAGCCTGTGGTGCCTGAAGTATACTGCATATTAATTACATCATCATAGTTTAAAGAATCTTGCCTTGCCTTTAAGTCTTCGCCAGACACCTTTTTACTCATTTCCATAATGTCTTGCCAATTAAACATACCAGGCTTCTTTTCAGTGCCAAGATAAATAACATTCTTAAGATTAGGCAAGCGATCAGATTCTAGTTTGCCTGGTTCCGAGGTTTTAAGCTCCGGGCAGAGTTGATAGATCATATCCACATAGCTGGCATCTCTAAAGCCATCAATTAGAATTAAAGTTGTGGAATCAGATTGCTTCAAAAGATACTCTAACTCAAAAACACGATAATGAGTGTTAACCGTTACTAAAACTGCCCCCATTTTCCCCGTTGCAAATTGGGTTACAACCCATTCCGGATGATTAGTGGCCCAAATAGCTACCTTTTCACCCTTTTCAATGCCTAACTTCATTAAGCCCTTAGCAGCTTGTTTGCAAATATCGTTAAATTGACTGTAACTATATCTTAAGTCACGGTCCACATATACTAACGCGTCATTGTCAGGATAATCTTTCGCCATATTGTCTAGTAGATTCCCGATTGTTGTTTTAGTGTTTATCATTTTTTGCCCCCCTAAAAACTCTTTTCATTAAGATTAAAAAATAAAATAAAAAGTCCTTCAATCCCCAAAAAGGGACGAAAGACTATTGCTCCGTGGTACCACCCTGATTAGTAAGCCACTAGGGCCTACTCACTCATTAAAAGATAACGGATTTACCGATACCGGCTAACTAAATTCACCGATATAACTTAAGGGCGAGTTCGATTAAATCTCTTACTGCCTTGCACCACCCGACAGCTCTCTGAAAGAAAGAATAATCTACTACTCCCTATCATTGTATTATAAGATATTTTATTTTAACCTTCTGTTATATAATACTATGTGATGATAGGTTAGATTATACCTCAGAATCCCTTGGGTGTCAACACCTTTTTAATGCACTTTAGGGGACAAAAAAATGACTTGAACCTTGTGTAAGATTCAAGTCATAACTCTTGTTTTTCGAAGCTTTCTGGTTAGACAATTATTTCTGTACAAAGTCTGTATTAATCAACACATCTCTTGCAATGCTAACTTTTTCTTCATTTACCATTACTATTGGACCAGTACAACCCATACCACTTTCAGCGTAGATACCTGCTTTCCACAAAGTTTTAACGGCATCTTCAAGATCCATAATATCGACACCTGAAATTGAACCCGTCACTACTTCAGTCTGTGGGGCACTTATTGCTTCCGCTGTATCAGAGTTTTTAGAGTCTTTAACTAAACCTTTTAATATTTCATCCAATTTAGCTGCTTTGGCGTTGCTAAATTCAACTTTAACAATTTCCGTAACCTTTCCTTTAGCCAATTGAGCAGCATACTTAAGAGCATTAGCTACTACTGGAACTCCAGAAGCTCTAGAAAGAATTAATATCGCTCGCTCATAGCCATCCCCGATACCGGGACCGTATCCGTAGCCCATGGATTCATAACTGCCTCCGGTGGTGTATGAAGAAAACACTTTCATTAGAATGTTTCCTGTTAGCGTATCGGTAACCATAACATCGACGGTACCAGTTAGAAGATCGTTTCCTCTCATCACAACTCCACCATCAGATCGAACTGAATCAGCAAAGTTAATTTTATAACCATTAGCCGCTAGTTCTTTTAAGACCTTCTCAACTTGACGAGCACCATCTAAATTGAGAATACCCACAGTTGGTTCTTTTATGCCCATGGCCTTAGCAGTAATAATCCCATGTAAAGCATTTTTTACCATAGCCTCAACCCTATTGATAGAAGCTGAACCTGTTGTTGTAGCCAAAAACATTTCTTGACCAAGTCCTGGTGTCACGACCTGACCGACGGTTGAAACACCTATGGGAAAATTATAGTGTGAAGTTACACATGCTTGAATATATCCGCTGTCAAGAAGTTCCTCCATCTTTTGATGGGCCTCCTCTTCGCTGTTTACCTCAATAGTTTCGAGGCTAGTATCGGTCTTTGGCCCGATTAATAAAACCTCGAAACCTTCAGCCGATCTTGCCGCTAGTTCAGCTCCCTTGACAAGGTTTTCTACACCATGTTCACTGCCAAGAATTGTCAAGCCAACCTTCACTTTTGCTTCAAATCTTCCGTTCTCTATTGCTTCGGCGATATCTGTGAAGGCCTTTGCAACCATTTGTTTTACAGCCACATTTTTGTCCAAAATAATCACCCCTATTCCTTTGATAGATGTGACGCAAAATCTCTCATCGCTTCAGCAATCATATTTTTAATTTCAGTTTCCGAAACTCCTGTAGTACTCTTCTCAGCTTTTTCACCTGGGTTTCTCTCCAAAATAATGGAAACACCATCAAATAAGTTAGTCATCCTGCCTAGGAACAAGCTACCTTTACCAACAATCATAACTCTGTTTAAACCACCAGAGGTCAACTCCTCTTGGGCAAAGCCGATGTAAGGAACACCTGAAGGAATATGACCCTGTGTTGGTGCCCAACCTGGCATACCATGCTTCTCAACAAATCCGGGTAAATCTTTTCTTTCTAATTCATTTCTTTTAACCGAAAGGGCACCAATCATCTTATAGTTTGCTTCTGGTACATCCCCAGCCCCAGCTGGCTTAGTGACATCCGGGTTTTGCATTTCAACAGAATATTTATCAACATCAGTAATTTTCAAACCTTTTTTATCTAATGGTGAAGTTACTAAGGCAGTAATAACAGCTTGGGGAGATGAGCCTGTACCAACAGTATGTCGACCCACCATATCTGTTCTAATCACTGGGTTTACACCATCATTTTTGCTAACTAGGACTGCAAAGCCACCAACTACATCTTCTAACACTGGTAATCCTTTTTTAACGTGGTCTTTACCATTCATACCCAGTTTTGCTGTAGCACCACCGGCTACAATCACAACGTTTTCAAAAATACCAGCTTGGACTAACGCTGATGCTTCAATTAATGCATGGGTTGGTGCCGCACAGAAACCTCTAGTATCAGAACCAGTAGCGTTTATAGCACCACTCATTTCCGCGATAGCCTTGGCAAAGTTTCCGCCACCTCTTTGATTCATATCTCCACAAGCTTCTTCTGAGCATTCAATTACATAGTCAATAGTTGTTACATCCAAGCCATTTTTTGCTATAAGATGTTTAAAAGCTAAGACACCTGAAGCTTTTACCACAAGGTTTTCAAAAAGTACATGAGCATTCAAGTTAGGATCGATTTCATGGGCTCTCTTAACACAGCCAATCAATTTTCCATCACTGTAAAGAGCCTCAGCATGTTGTTCCATAATAAACTTTTCTATCTCATCTAAGCTACTTTCATCACTAATTTTTTCGGCGTCAGTTTTAAATAAAGGATGCTCCTTTATTTGTCCTTTGACCTTTTCAGCAAAGTTTTTCTCCAATTTGACCAAGTCAAAAGCATCTGACAATTTTAATAAGCCGATAAACTCCTCTTGAGGCATGATTTCACCGAAGCGACCAAATCTTTTGGCATCCGCTACTTCCTTTTCACACCAAGGCATTTCATATTGTTTTAAATCCTCAGGTGTTAAGTTGCCTATGAAAACTTGATTTGGAGCATAGTTTACAACCTTTTCATAAGATCTAAGGTAGTCAGGTAACTTCTTTAGATACTCCGAATCAGGATTAGTAAGTCTTTCTGTTGTTTGTGTAGTACCATTGTGAATAATCATATCAGGTGTATGCATTAGTACGTAGCTTGCGCCCTTAATAATTGGGTAATTCATTTTTCCCACCCCTTCATAAAGTTTTAAAAGGTTCTTTCATGCTGCAAATTATCTCGCAGCTGACAGTTATAGACTGATTTGTAGCGGTTTTTCCCGTTATATCAGTCTACAACTGCCAGCTGCGAAAACAGCTGGCAGTTTCTCGCAACATGCTAAACTTAAAATATTTTATTATTTTAGTACTTGCAATATTGCTCTCTAATTGATTTCATTTCTTCTATGATACCCTCAACATCTAGTACCATTTCCATCATACCTACTTGCTCTTCATAGACATCAGCATTTACTGCTTCTTTTATTTCTGGTTCACAAATATGATATACGCGAAGTCCTAACTGAACTCCGGCTAATGAACCTGCATAAGTAGGGTCTCCATTAGTAACAGTTTCGGCAGCTAAGCCTGAAGCTTCCGCTTCTGCTGCTCCTAGAAGTACGAGCATATTTTCTGCACCATACTTCTCTGTTAAATCTTTAACCCTATTCTGGTTTTCCAGGTCCATTGCACCAGCTGCGGTTCAGACAAAACATTCGGTAGAGGAAAATACTACCTCAGCGCCTGTACCATTAATGCAGTCAACAATAGCAGGACCTGGTATGCCATCTCTGTCGCCAACGATGATTACTTTTTTACCTTCTAATAAACTCATGGCTTACCATCCTTTCATAATTTTCTTTATGGGTTACTAAATGTGTTTTTTGATCATTGCCTGAAGATTTGACTTACTGGCATTGTCTTTGGTTACTTCGTCTATTTTTTGTCCATCTTTATATAGTGAAATTGTTGGAAGTCCAAGGATTTTTTGAGATATAGCCAATCTTCTAGCTTTGGCGGTATCTAGCTTGCAAAATTTTACTTTACCTTCAAATTCTGTTGCTAATTCCTCTACATCAGGCATTAAGGCTTTGCAAGGCTCACAGCTTTCACTCCAGTAATCAACTAGAACAAAACCTTCGAAATCTAAAACCTCGGCTTGAAAACTATCCTTATCCACTGCTAACACATTTTTCACCTCCTTAAATACATACTGCTCTAACTAATGAAAGTTATTCGTTTTCGATATATTTTTCGGCTTGAACGGCGGCAATGGCGCCATCTGCTGCTGCTGTAATCACTTGTCTAAGAGACTTAACTCTAATATCTCCCGCTGCGAATACACCTTGTACATTAGTTTTCATGTTATCATCGGTAACGATATATCCTGCTGACATCTCTACCTTGTCTTGAAATAAGTCACTTTTAGGTTCATACCCGACGAAAACAAAGATTCCAAAGGTACCATCTTCCTCATCAGCAAAATGCTCATGAGTATCTCCAGTAACGGTATTTTTAAATACCACTGATTCCACAATTCCATCACCTTTGATTTCCTCTATGCCAGTGTTCCACATAACCTCAATTTTTTGATTATTAAAGGCTTTTTCCTGCAGGGATTTAGCAGCTCTTAGTTGGTCTCTTCTATGCACCAAAGTTACCTTCCGAGCAAATTTAGTTAAATAGAGAGCTTCCTCTACTGCGGAATCTCCACCGCCGATCACAAAAACTTCCAAGTCAGTAAAGAAATCCGCATCACAGGTAGCACAGTAAGAAACTCCTTTGCCTGTTAGTGCAAATTCTCCCGGACATCCGATTAATTTAGGTACCGCCCCAGTGGCAATGATAATTGACTTGGCTTGATATTCATTTTCGGCGCCCTTAACAACTTTGATCTGTCCACTGAAATCAACATCAATAACACTATCTTTGACTATTTCGGCGCCGAATTCTTTTACTTGTTCAACCATTCTAGCAATTAAAGTGGCGCCGGTGGCATCATGCACAGAACCAGGATAGTTGGCTACTTCACTAGTTATTACAATCTGACCGCCAATCTTAGTTTTTTCCAAAATCAGAGTTTTCATTTTGGCTCTGGCGGCATATAATCCTGCAGCCAACCCCGCTGGACCGGCACCAATTATAACTACGTCATAGAGATTTACCATGCTCAAGAACCCCCTTATCTTACCTATAATTTTTACTTATTAATTAATTTCTTTGCCCTTACATCTTGTCTACGAGCTTTGAGCAATCCAAATGTTCTAATGTTTAGTTTCTGTGAGTCATTGGCTATTGCCCCTTCATCGTCTCTAAGAGCTTTGAGTAATGCGACGCATACTAATAGCATGACAATCGCAAAAGGGAAAGCAGCTGCAATAGAACCTATTTGTAAGGTTTTTAGGCCACCCGCCAACAACAGTGATAAAGCAAGTAAAGCTTGAACTAAGCCCCAAATAATCTTTTTAGTATTAGATGGATTTAAATCACCGTTAGATGTCATCATTCCTAACACGAAAGTTGCTGAGTTAGCCGAAGTAATAAAGAAAGTACCTAATAAAACTACTGTAATTAAAGAAAGAATATAGCCCAAAGGATACTGACTCATAACGACAAAATACGCAGTTTCCGTAACTTCAATAGCTTGCGCTCCTAACTCCGGTCCAAGATTGATACCAAGAGAACCAAAGGCGGCAAACCAAATAAATGAAGCTGCTGAGGGTGCTAAAATGACACCAATTACAAACTCTCTAATGGTACGGCCCCTAGAAATACGCGCAATGAAAGTTCCTACAAAGGGTGCCCAAGCGATCCACCAAGCCCAGTAGAAGATAGTCCATGCACCTGTCCAATTGTTATCACCGAAAGGTTCAATATGGAAACTATCTCTAATAAAACCACTAACATACATACCAAATCCATTAGTCAGTGATTCTATAATCGTAACCGTAGGACCTAGTATGATCGCTGCCAGCAAAATACCTCCTGCCAACACTAAATTGACATCTGATAAAACCTTTATACCTTTATCAATTCCACTTACCGCAGTCCAAATATAAGCTACAGTTATAACACCAATAATTGCAATTTGAACTAGACTTGAAATTGGCAAACCAAATAAGTAATTCAAACCACTATTGATTTGTAAAGTCCCTAACCCAAGAGAAGTAGCAACACCGGCCACCGTAGCGAAGACAGCTAAGATATCGATGGTTTTACCAATAGGTCCTTGAACCCCCTTTTTACCAATAAGCGGTTCAAAAACACTACTGATAAGTCCTGGTGCATTTTTTCTAAACTGAAAATAGGCAAGTGCTAAGCCAAAGATACTGTAATTTGCCCAAGGATGAAATCCCCAGTGCATAAAGGAAGCCTTCATGGCAAAATTTGCAGCCTCAGGAGATGCAGCATCAACTCCAACGGGAGCCAAGTAGTGATTTAATGGTTCGGCCACTCCCCAAAAAACAAGCCCTATACCCATTCCGGCACCAAATAGCATACCAAACCAAGATAAATTACTAAAATCAGGCTTGGAGTCATCCGGACCCAGCTTGATATTTCCAAATTTACTAAAGGCTAAATAGGCAGCAAAAGTTACAAATACAAACATTGAAACTAAATATAACCAGCCAAACTTGTCAACTAGAAAGTTATACAAGCCATTTGTCGAACTTCCAAAGTTATCGGGGGCAGCAATACCCCAGATAACTATGGCAAAAATGATTGCTAAAGATATATAAAAAACACTATTAAATTGACCATCTTTCTTCATACGGCACTCTCCTTTTCGGTCTATCCCTTAATGGAAGCCTTTTGAAGTTTATCTAGGGTATCTGGCAAATTAGATTTTAACTTTAAAAACCGTTTGCTCAGAAATTTCGGTTATTAAGGATTCTAATGCTACTCCAACTCTATGGTAACGCAGTTTCCACTGTTGTTCTTTAGATGTATTAGGATCACCTAATGGATAAGGAATAGAGATCGTTGGTACCATTCTGTTAGCCCCAACTGTTTTCGCAATTGGAATCAAATTAGCCATTTGAACAATAGTAATACCTGCTTTTTCAATCTCTTTATTAATCGTTGCACCGCAACGTGTACAGGTACCTCATGTAGAAACTAAAATTACACCATCTACGCCGGCAGCTAGAAGTTCATCGGCGATTTCTCTACCCATTTTGGCCGCCTCACCCTGAGTAGTTCCTGTTCCAACTGTAGAGTAGAAATACTTGTATAGGGAAGCGATTTTACCTTCTTTTTCATAGGCCCGTAAGGCATCTAAAGGCACGATTACATCCGGATCTGTATTTGCTGCTTTTGGATCAAACCCGGCATGAATTGTTTGGTAATCGCCACCTATCAAATCATCCATGTCAGAGACATCATATTTACCCCACTTTGTTGCTGAAGCGGATTGAATACGATCAGGATTGCCTGCAGGTACGATACCACCTGTGTTGACAATAGCGATAGTTGCCTTACTTAAGTCTTTGATAGCCGGAGCAATAGGCACTAATTCAGATTTAGGAATTGGCAACTCAGTTATAAAAGATTCTCCCTTTAACTTTTTAAACAACATATCAAAGGCTCTATCTGCTGCCGGAACTGCAGGATCTAGCCAAGTCATATGTCTAACACTTCTGCCAAAGTAGCCTTCTTCTTCAGCTGATAGCATTTTTTCACCATTAAGAATTTTCTGGCCGAATTGAGCCATGGCCTTAAGGTCTCCTCGCATCTTAGCCGCACTAGCTCCGCCTTTAAAGATGTAAAGATCTTTTTTGAACATTTCAACTCCGGGGTTTTCGTCGTTCATCGAGGTGATAACCGGTACATTAAACCTTTCTTGTACAGCCTTACAGATGTTCCCGCAAGCACTGCCATACCGTCCAGCTCTAAAGGCCGGACCGGCGAAGAATATATCAAATTCTTTATCGGCCAAAAAGCTTAAGATAATTTCAAGAGCTTCTTCTTGTCTCGAACCCATAAAGTTATCTCCACAGATAATAGTGTGAGTTACTTCTACATCATCACCTAATTGTTTGTTAAGCTCCATGGCGGGTCCTACTACTCCTTCTTTAATTTCAGGAGCATAATCGGCCATATCTTCGCCACCAACTTGACCAAAAAACTGATTCAAATAAAGAATTGCTTTTTTCATTAACTTACACCCCCTTAAAATTCTTTCATTATCTTAGTAGACCAACCGGAAACCCGATCTCCACAGAACATAGCGTTATTTTCCATAATAATCGAACCATCTGGTCTAACAGATGAACCTAAGATACTATCATTATCCCAACCACCAGAGAAACCGTCTCTCGCCAAAGCTTCAAGCTCACCGATTACTGTCTCCATTGGTGGAAGTTCAATTAGCTCGGAAACATTTCCACAAGAGACAATCGCATTCGCCAACTCATCAAGAGCAACTAAAGGTTGTGAGGCACCATCTCTTCCGGTACACTCATTAGTTATACCTACAGTTTTTACACCTGCTTTTTCAAGCGCAACGATGCAAGCGATAAAGTCAGCATCTGGATTTCCGTAACCTTCTTCGGCTACAATAGCACCATCTGCTCCTAAACTTTTGGCAATTTGGCTGACAAAAATGGCTGCACGATTTTTTTGTTCTAAGGCAACATTAAGATTTGACATAATTACACCTAAGAAATTAATGCTCTTACCATGTTCGGCATAAAGCTTTTTAATTGTTGGATTGTTTTGAGAATCATAGGTAGACCACTTTGAAGAACAAGGCATGAAGGACCCGGATACAATTGCCCCATCTAAAACTTCGTTAGGGTGCATAAAGGTCGGTAACATATGATTAGCATCCCATCCATACACTAGGTCGTTATAGCCACTTTCCTCCATTTGGGACTGTAATTGCATGACGTAAACAACACTAGGTAAAGCCTGTACTTCCGCTGAACGCTTGGTGATAGATGGTAGTTCAAAACTTTCGATTTCTTCAGGTACTAAGTCAGCAACAGCTTTACCGAGGTATTCAGCTAAGCGCATTCCAGCCCATCTTAAGGCATGGTTTTTCTTTTGTTGTTCATACCTTTCAAACTCTTCATCAGTGTCAGCAACAAGACAAATGTTTTGCAATTGAGAAAATAGCGAGTACTTAGCTCCTTCTCCACTCATATCGATTAAACCGTCTTGGAACCCTCCCCAATGTTTACCAACCACAAGGACACTGCATCCTTTTAAGGCATGAGATCTTCCGTCCCCTACAGGTTCTAGTTCCTCGATTACTCCTGGGAAAATTGTACCTCCACCAACTCTAACCCTTGGTTCGATCGCATCTTTTACAGGCACTATGCGAACTTGATCGCCAGGCTTAGCGATTATTAAATCGGCGTCTGTAATGTGTTCATCTTCTTTCACTACTTCTAGAGCTTCTTGTTTGTTGATCATGAGAATTCCATTTTCAAAAGCAGTTTTGTCCCCAAAAACAATGTCTTTTACATGAAAATTGCCAATTTCCAGCTTCACAATCTACACCTCCATTTTTTACTTTAGCGCAAGCAATCTTTATTTGTGAAAAGTAATACAATATACTGTAATTATACTATTATCATGATTATTCTGTAAACTAGCTTATCTGGTAATCGATGCGTATCCTCAGTAATTTATTGTTGTCTTAGAACTCCCACTTAGGAAATTGTTCATTTTTTTGTTTGTATGCTATAATTACCATGAATAAAATACTTTGGTTGGGTGAGGACATGGATAATAAAACAATTCAAAAAATGCGAATTATGGGGTATTTTGTTGAGGCAACGAATAAACTCTTGGAAGAAGAAGGCCTTGATAACATTACAATCCGCAAAGTAGCAGACATAGCCGGCTATAATAGCGCCACAATATATAATTATTTTGAAAATCTAGATCATCTGATTTTTTTCGCATCGATGAAATATCTGAAAGAGTATGTTTTAGATTTACCGAATTTTACAAAGGATTCTAAAAATTCTCTCGATAAGTATTTACGGGTTTGGAAATGCTTTTGTTATCATTCTTATAAAAACCCTCTAATATATTCTAAAATTTTCTTTAATAAGTTCAGTAGTTCTCTAAAAGATACAATTACAGAGTATTATTCCATCTTTCCTGAAGAATTAGGGGAAGAATCGGAAGATCTAATGCCCATGTTATTAAATAGCAGAATAAATGAAAGAAATAAAGCATTGCTTACAAAATGTGTTTCCGAGGGTTTTTTTAAAGAGGAGGATATTGAAGAAATTAGTGAAATGTCACTTTTGATTTATCAAGGAATGCTTTCAAGATTAATAAATCAGCAAATTACCTGCTCGGTTGATGAAGCAGTGGAGCAAACCTTGAATCATTTTCAACGTTGTATTAAATCTTTTAACGTATAAGATGCGAGGCCACAAGAAATGCACGCTAATACCAATTCTCTCAACGTATGTTTCAATACCACTAACGGTAGATCAAAAAACCCTTACTCCATAGAGTAAGGGTAAAATTTCAATAAAGCAGGAAATGTATGATCCATAGTTCTTTAAAACGCAAAGAGAGGCTATGTTGTTTTTCCATAGGAAAAATAACATAGCCTCTCTTCTTATAGAGTTTTCACGAAAGCATTCACAATCTCAGGATCAAATTGAGTCCCTGAGCATCTTCGTACTTCTTTAATAGCCTCTTCCTTGCTCATGGCCTTACGATAAGGCCTGTCCGAAGTCATGGCATCGTAAGCATCTGCTACAGCAATAATTCTTGCACCTAGAGGTATCTCCTCATCTTCTTTATTGAAGGGATAACCTTTCCCGTCAAAAGCTTCATGGTGATGAACAATGATTGGGATAATAGATTCCAGCATACTAATTGACGAAATAATATTAGCTCCAATAGTAGTATGTTGCTGAATCTTTTTAAACTCTTCCGGCTCCAATTTACCTTTCTTGCCAAGTATATCCTCGCTGACACCAATTTTACCAATATCATGTAGTATTGATGCATACATTATTTGTTGGACATCTTCCTCTGCAAGCCCTAACTCAATGGAAATAGCTAAAGCATACTTGGTAACTCGTTCAGAGTGCCCACTAGTATATGGGTCCTTAGCCTCGATAGCGGCAGCTAAAGCTTGAATAGTCGACAAATATAAATCTTTGACATTAGTGTTTGCTACCTTTAATTCTTCCGTAGTATGAGCCAATTCTTTAGCCAGATTTTTATATTGTTCCGTAATTACTGTCTCTTTTTTAACCAAGTTGGCAAGTATATTGCACGAGATTAAGTAGAGCCCCACTCCTAAAATACCCTTTAACAAGAATCCGCTATAATGTCCTTCACTGACTTCAGGAGCAAAATGCGACCAGCGGGCAATCAGTTGAAGCACTAATGCAAAGAGAGACAAAGCTAAGCCTTCCTTTATTGTAAAAACAACAACCACATAAAAAACAGGAAGTCCATATAACAAAAATAAAGTCTCTTGCAAGTGAATCAAAGGACTCGACAGAGCTATTGCTAAAGTTATTATGACAACTAAAGTAAACATAAAAACTAAAGAATATGGTTTTGGTTTTAAGAGAATTTTTCTAGACCGCATATTTTTCCTCTTTACTGACAGATTATAAACTCTTTCGTAAGATTTCGTCAACATCCATGAAATTCCTTCTAAATAACAGGCCTATAGACAAAAAGAACAGCCCTATTTTTTAATAGGACCGTCGTTTATTTTGGTGTTTATTTTGTTTTTAAATATGTCCAGCCTTCTTTTTGCTCAATGACTCCATCTTTATATAGTTTACCTAACGCCCTTTTAAAGGCACTTTTACTGATTCCAAATTTATCTTTGATTAATTCAGGCGAAGAATCGTCAGAATAGGGCATCATACCTTTTCTGCCCTGTAAAAAGGTTAGTATTTTTTCCGAATCCGTAACTCTGCCAACTTCTTTTATAGGTCTTAGAGAAAAATTTACACGTCCATCTTCACGCACAAAAGTTACTCTACCTTCAACCTTATTTCCTATTCTAAGTGGCGTATTAATGTCATCATTATGAATTAAACCTATAACTTTCGCATCACTAATCACAAAGGCACCAAAATCAGTAACGTTATAAACCCTCCCAGTGAAGGTATCTCCTCGCTGTAGTCCTTGAGCCTCAGTGCTATATTTAGGTACCACCTTATCCAGTCGAGTCGTTATAATTCTTTTGCCTCTGTTATCAGTATCGACGGCTACGTAAACAAATTCATATTTTCTAAATTCTTGTTCTGTTCGGGTGAAAGCTAAAAAATATTCACCTTCTTCTTCTTCGTTTAGACTTATCAATATATAACCTTTATCTGCTACTGAGGCTACTTGAAGTTCTATTATTTCCCCTAGTTCATATTTATCTAAAACATTTATTCTTTGCATTAAAAGTCTACCACCTTAGCGTCTCCCCATAGTCTTTCAAGGTTATAATAATTTCTTTCTTCTTCTAAAAAAACGTGAAACACAAAATCGCCGTAATCTAATAAAACCCAACGAGCTTCAGCCATCCCTTCTTTTCTAAGCAAAGAAACTCCTTGTTCTTCTAATCGTTCTTCGATGTTATCGGCGATGGCCTTAACCTGCGTTGATGAATTCCCACTACATATTATAAAGTAGTCACTTACAAAGGAAATGTCTCCAATATCTAAGACCACAATATTTTTTGCCTTCTTATCTTCCGCTGCACTAACAGCCTTGGTAATAATCTGCCGTGGGTTTAATGTCAATAGTTTTCCCTCCTCAATCTTTCTGTTTATATTTTGAGCCTCTTTTTACCATTATATTCTTGAAAGATTTGTAAGTTCCTGCTTCTTCCCTATTTACCGCTTAAGAGGCTATTTCTTGAAATAATGGTCTGTGGATGAATAATTTCATTCCGTGTAATTAAAAATAGAATTGTAGAGTCAAAAGCAACAATCAGTGCCTCGTCAAGGTCATGCTTAACTAGCTCTCTTAATTTGTCTACACCTTGAAAGCTACGTCCCGGTTCGATCATATCAGCTATAAAAATAATCTTATCTAATAGAGACATCTCTTCTCTTCCTAAGGTATGGCTGGCAACAGCGTTTAGCACTTCCCTATCTTGAATATTTAGTTCTTTGTTTATCAAAAAAGACCCCACAGGACCATGCAATACTTGAGGCTGTAGAAGGTCAAAGCTACTTGCAATTAGATTATTATTCTGAGCTATTTTTATAAGTTCCTCTGATTTCAGCTCTTTGGCGTAGTCATGTAAAAGAGCAGCCACCTCAGTCTTTTCTTTATTCGCACCCCATCGTTCAGCTAAAGCAAGTGCCGTATCTCTCACCGCAAGAGTATGTATAAGTCTTTTCTCACTCAATTTATTTTTAATTACTCCCTCAATCAAGTCCATACTTTCTCCTCACGAAAAAATAAAATTAACCCTTATCCGTATCAAGATAAGGGCTCAAATTTGACTATTAGCCTTCTTTTGCTTTAGCTTCATTTACCGTAATTGTTCTACCGTTAAATTCAGCTCCGTTCATGGCTTCAATCATTTTTTCAGCAGCATCGTCACCAACCTCGACGAAGCCAAAACCTCTAGAACGGCCTGTTTCTTTATCAGTAATTATTCTACTACTAACAACTTCACCATGAGTTGAGAAAGCATTACTTAAATCATCAGGTGATGTTGCCCAAGGCAGATTACCAACATAAAGTGTGCGAACCATTTTGCATCTTCACCTCACTGTAACTTTGAATTTTGATTAATTATTTAGCTAACAGTAGTATGTGCAAGATTTAGGTGAATATGCAAATATTTATAATAACTAGAGCCCTTAAAACTATTATGTTTTTTCAATAATACAATTTATTCTTAACAATGTATTGTTCTACCGATTCAGGCACTAAATACTTGATAGACTTACCCATTGCTACCCGATTTCTAATATCTGTAGAAGAAATGGCCAAAGCTGGAACCTCCAGAAAAAAGATGCGGCTTAGGAAATCCTCCTTAGCTACTAACTTCTTTTTAAGTTCATCAAGACAATAGCCAGGTCTTGTGGCGGCAATAAAATAACAAGAACTCATTAGTGCTTCAACCTTTTTCCAGGTCAAAATCTCTAGAATGGCATCGGCCCCTGTAATAAAATAGATTTCAGCCTTTGGTCCATAGCCTCTTCTAAATTCCCTAACAGTATCAACAGCATAGGAAAGCCCTTGCCGGTCAATCTCTAGCCTGGAAATTTCAAAATTGGGATTGCTAGCAATGGCCAGCTGTGTCATGGAAAATCTATGCTCGGCGTCAGTCACCGTGACATCAACTTTATGAGGTGGGTTACCCGAGGGCACAAAGATAACCTTGTCCAATTTAAACTCAGACCTAGCTCCCTCCGCCGCTACTAAATGGCCGTAATGAATTGGGTCTAGTGTACCGCCCATAATTGCTAGTTTGTACAAATTATCACATCCCGAACTTGTTGCAAAGTATGTCGAATAATGTTACAATTAATCTTGCCTTTTTAGGTTTCGCCATAGAATCTTTGTAGGGATTCAGGGACTAGAATACTCTAGTCCCACTTTTTTTTGCACTTCTTTAGCCCTCTGACCTGGTCCAAACAGGGACCAAATCATCCATCGGAGCATCGGCTAAAAGAGTGTCGTTATATAAAGCCTTTAAAACAACAATAATTTCGCCTCTTGTATCTACCGATATTCCTATAACACAGAATTTTATGTCATGGCCATAGGATTTTCTTGTAACTATATCCCCAATTTTCATGTTCGCACCCCCGTGGCATTACTATACAATAGCTTATGCCGGGGCTCACCTTAAGGTGCTTTAACTATTTTCTTATCTGACCTTCTCCATAGACTATATATTTAATTGTAGTCAGTTCTTGTAGTCCCATTGGGCCTCTGGCATGGAGTTTCTGGGTACTTATACCTATCTCTGCACCATAACCAAACTGAAAACCATCAGTGAATCTGGTGGAGGCGTTAACGTAGACTGCGGCTGCATCAACCTCTTGTAAAAATCTTTGTGATTTGGTGTAATTCTCAGTTACTATAGCCTCCGAGTGCTTGGTACCATACTTATAAATATGGGCTAAAGCCTCATCTAGATCTCTGACCACTTTAACCGCTAAAATTAGGTCAAGATATTCAGTATGCCAATCTTCTTCCGTAGCTTGTTGGATATCCGGAAGAATCTCTAAAGTTTTTGGACAACCTCTAAGTTGAACACCCTTCTCTTCTAAATATTTAGCAACTAATGGCAGAAATTTCTGTTTAACCTCTTCATGTACCAACAAAGTTTCTAGGGCATTACAAACTCCGGGCCGATGAGTCTTAGCATTGACCACAATGTCTTTTGCCATCTCTAAGTCGGCATCATTATCTACGTAGACATGACAATTACCAACACCGGTTTCAATTACAGGAACTGTAGCATTTTTCACTACCGTTTGGATTAAGCCTGCACCGCCACGAGGTATCAGTACATCAATAAACTCATTTAGTTTAAGCATTTGATTGACTACTTCCCGGTCAGTTGTTTCGATAAGTTGAATAGTTCCTACCGGAATTTGGTTTGCTTCGGCTGCCGTGGCGATTACTTTGGCAATAGCCATATTAGAATTAAAGGCTTCCGAACCACCTCTTAAAATAATTGCATTTCCCGTTTTCAGACACAGGCCTGCAGCATCTACGGTGACGTTAGGACGAGCTTCATAAATCATACCCACTACACCTAGGGGTACACGTCTTTTTCCCACCTGAATGCCCTGGGCTGCATTCCACATGCCGGTAACTTCACCGATCGGATCAGCTAAGGTAGCAATGGCTCTTAACCCATCTGCCATATCAACTATTCTGTTCTCAGTCAAAAGCAAACGATCTAACAGAGCCTTGGTTAGTCCTTTTTCTTCCCCTTTTTGGATGTCGATGGCATTTGCTGCTAAAATGTCAGCTTTTTTTTCTACTAAAGCCTCAGCCATAGCAATTAAAGCATGGTTTTTAATTTCTGTGCTGATATTCGAAAGCTTATAGGCTGCCTCTTTGGCCTTTTGACCCTTAACCAGTAACTCTTCCCCAATCATCAAAATCCCTCCTCACATTAACTAAACGCAAATAACTAAATTATTTCTATGAACTACTTCGTCGTAGTCCTTATAGCCTAAAATGTTGCTAATTTCACAGCTCTTTTGGCCTTTTATCTGCTCAATCTCCTGCGAGGAGTAATTGGATATGCCACGAGCAAACTCTTTTCCTTCTTGGTTATGGATACTAATAGTGCTCCCAATATCAAAGGTGCCTTCTACCTTTAAGACACCTGAAGGCAAAAGACTTTTTCCTATCTCAATCAGAGCTTTTTCTGCCCCCTGATCCACGTAAACTTTACCTAAGACAGTAGAACTATAGGCCAACCATTTCTTTTTTTGGTGCAACTGATGGTCTCTAGTGGGGATAAATACAGTACCCAAATTTTCTCCGTCTAAAATCCTGCGAATTACATTTGGTTCTTGACCTTGAGCTATAACCATAGTAGATCCTGAGTTAGTAGCAATCTTTCCTGCTTGCAACTTTGTGCTCATGCCACCAGTTCCAAGAGCTGACCCTGCACCCCCAGCCATTTTCTCAATACTAGGCGAAATTTCCTCAACTAGTGAAATTAGTTTGGCCTCAGGATTATCTTTAGGGTTTCCATTATACAAACCATCGATATCACTAAGTATGACCAACAGGTCAGCTTCAACTAAACTGGCCACTAAGGCTGATAAAGTATCATTATCACCGAATTTAAATTCATCCACAGATACAGTATCATTCTCATTAACTATAGGGATTACACCTAGTTGATGAAGATTATGTAAAGCATTACGGGCATTTAGATACCGTCTGCGATCAACAAAATCTTCCCGAGTTAACAATATTTGCGCAACTACTATGCCATAGTCGCTAAAGAATTTTTCGTACATATGCATTAAAAGGCCTTGCCCTACTGCGGCAACAGCCTGTTTTTCCGGAATAGTTCGAGGCTTTTCAGCAATACCTAGTTTCCCAAGACCTGCTGCAACTGCACCAGAGGTAACTAACACTACTTCCTTACCCTCATTATGTAAATCTGCCAGTTGACGGACTAACTTTTCCAACTGGTTCAAATTAAGTTTGCCCGAAGAATATGTTAAAGTACTAGAACCAACCTTAACTACAATCCGGTTGGCCTTGTCTAGCATCTCTTTTCTCTCTCCCATTAGTTAACCCACTCCCAAACGATAGCTTAAGGCAATTGTATTTGTGGCTTTTCTTTAGAAGGTCTATAAACTAAAACGTTATGTCCAATAGTCTGGGCAATAGCGCATCCAGTAGCCTCAGCCAACTTTTCAGCCACTTCAGCAACCTCAATCGGACTAGTATTTAAGACCTTAATCTTAATTAGTTCTCGAACTTCTAAGGTTTCATCTACTTGTTTGATTAAATTATCATTTATACCTAGTTTACCCACGTGAACAATGGCATCTAATCCGCTGCCCATGGCTCTTAAATACCTTTTTTGTTTTCCTGTTAAATTCATATCACCGGCCCTAAGGCCAGTTCCACCTCCTTGAAAGGTTAAATTGTTTAAGTTTAAAGTATATTATAGCATAGTAGAGGGTAGGTCTTCAACCTACCCTCTACTTTCTAATCCACCAAGTCAAATTCTAGTTCACTAATCCGTACAACATCGCCCTCAGAGGCGCCTTCTTTTCGCAAAGCATCTTCAATTCCCATAAGCTTAATGATGCTTTGGAAACGCCGAACTGAATCTTCATTTTCAAAATCAGTCATGGCAAAGTGTCTTTCTATCTCTTTACCTGTTACGACAAAAACTTCCTGGTCTTTTTCAATCTTAAATCTTGGCCCTTCTTCAACAGTGGTAATTTTCTCACTGCCTTCAATTATCAGTTCAACATCCTCAATTTGGTCTAAGAGGTCTGCAACTTTGTATATCAAGGGTTCTATTCCTTCTCCCGTCACAGCGGAAATAGGGAACATATCGGAATCCTCTGGCAGTTCGTCTCTGAGTCGCTGGAGGTTTTCTTGACTTCCCTCGATATCCATTTTATTTGCGGCAATCACCTGATGTCTACTGGCCAGTTTTGGATTATATTTTTCCAGTTCGTTGTTTATCACTTTTAAATCTTCCAAAGGATCTCGATCCTCAGAACCGGCTATATCAAGTACGTGAACCAACAACTTAGTACGTTCTGTATGCCTTAAAAAGTCATGCCCTAAACCTTGCCCTTCGTGAGCCCCCTCAATAAGTCCAGGTATATCAGCCATTACAAAGCTTCTACCATCGGGTGTTCTGACTAGGCCTAAGTTAGGCGTAATAGTTGTAAAGTGGTAATTGGCAATCTTGGGTTTAGCCGCTGAAACGCGAGAAATCAAGGTAGATTTCCCTACGTTGGGGAAACCAATAATTCCTACATCAGCAAGCAGCTTGAGTTCTAAGATAAACCACCCCTCTTGGCCTGGCTCTCCTTTTTCGGCATGCGTAGGAGCAGGGTTCGTTCTAGTGGCAAAAGCATGATTTCCTCTGCCACCACGTCCTCCTTTAGCTACTGTCAGGCTTTCACCGGGTTTGGTTAAGTCACCGATAACCTGATTAGTATCCGCATCTCTGATAATAGTGCCCACAGGAATCCGTACAATGAGATCCTCAGAATTTTTCCCGTGCATATTCTTTCCAGAGCCGTGTTCACCACGTTCAGCTTTGAAATGCCTTTGATAGCGAAAGTCGATTAAAGTCCTTAAACCTTCGTCAGTTACAAAGATTACACTGGCACCATTCCCTCCGTTACCACCGTAGGGACCACCTAAAGGTACGTATTTCTCCCGGCGAAAGGCAACTATGCCGTTTCCGCCGTCACCACCCTTAACGTAAATTTTAGCTTCATCTATAAACATATTATTTTCACCAACTCAATTTGATTTTCTATTTCTTATATACTAATTTAACCATTTACTGAAAAGGTATTACATTCTCTCTTAGGCAAACTTATGTAAACTCTACTTTTTTTATTAGTATCAAAGAATTTAGCATTAACATCGGGGATCTGGTTTAATAATGCCACAGCCTCTAAAACCTTTTCTCTATTTTCATCAGAACCAACATTCGAGCAGCTTAACTCAAAAATGTATTTCTTTTCCTCTTCCGAGATAGATAAATCTAAACAAGTTGATTCTCGCGTATTTGGTACCTGGCATAGTTCAAAAGAAGATCTTAGTAGTAACTGTAGCCCATTGCCAAATTTTTCACTCTCTATCTTTAGTTCATCAAGTTCGGTAAGAACCTCTATTTGAAAATTAATTCCCTTTTGATGAGCTTCGTAGTTCATTAATAACAGGGTAGTAGCTATACAGTAGTCAGTTATTCTTGTAACCTTCCCCAAGCTGTATATTTCTTTGGTTACCTTACCAACATATTCTAGTACTTTATCGTGTTTTTTTAACTGAAGCAAACCTGATATTACCTGTAAATGGTTTAAAAAATCATGTCGTTCATTCCTAATGACCTTTAAAATATCATTCATCGGCGCACCCCCACGGAATCAGTAAAAAACCCCAGCTGCAACAGCTGGGGTTATAAATTACATAATAGCGGTCTTTTTCTCAGAGTAAATACTTACCTGTTTTTTATCGCGACCTTTTCTTTCGAAAGTTACGTATCCATCTGTTAAAGCAAATAAAGTATCATCTTTCCCGATACCAACATTGTTTCCAGGATGAATCTTCGTTCCACGCTGTCTTACTATGATATTTCCAGCAAGTACAAACATTCCATCGTGTCTCTTAACTCCTAAACGTTTAGCTTCAGAGTCACGACCGTTCTTGGAACTACCTACTCCTTTTTTCGTTGCAAAAAGCTGCAAGTCAATTCTAAAAATCATTCGAGGTCACCTCCTCTTTCTCTACTTTTATAACTTTAGGGTAATCCGCGGCAACTTGGTTTACACCAAGTAACATCGATTCCAAAATCGCGTTAGTTTGAAGTCTTTCCTTGTCTGATAGTGCAGAAGGTAACAAACATTGTAAAAATCCTTTTTTAACTGTCCCACTTAAAGCTAGCTTAAGATATTGGGACAAGCCCAATACCGCCGTTTGAGTGACCATCGAGATGGCAGCACAGACAATGTCTTCTCCTTCGGGTGCACATAAGGCATGACCGGTAACCTCAAACCCTTGGATTTCCTGATTTTTTAAGTAAATTTTTATTTTAATCATAATTTTCTACCTTACGCTTCGATCTTCTCAACTCTAACTTGTGTATACGGTTGACGATGACCTTGCTTATTACGGTAACCCTTTTTAGGCTTGTACTTAAACACAACAATCTTCTTACCTTTGCCATGTGCTACAACCTTTAAGATTGCTTTCGCCCCTTCAACTACAGGAGTTCCCACAGTTAAGTTACCATCCTTTGAAACAGCTAACACCTGGTTCACTTCTACAGTGTCACCTTCAGTAGCTTCAAGCTTCTCAATTTTGAGTACGTCTCCCTCTTGGACACGATACTGCTTACCGCCTGTTTCAATAATAGCGTACATTATTATTACACCTCCCTATCCTAGACTCGCCAAAAGTAGGTAGCCCGTAGGCTTTGCGAACCCCATTTGAGCGGTTGGAATAGCAGGAACCTATTGCCTAAAATGCCATAGATACTACTACCCATTACAATAAGTTATTTTAGCACAGTTATAGGATCTTTGTCAATCCTTAAGTAATCTCCCTTTGGCATAGGTACGATAAACACGAATTATTTCTATAGGTACTATATCCCCCACATATTTGCCCGCCCCTTCAATATCTAAAACAAAGCCCTGTATTTTAGCAATACCGTCAGAGGAATTTGCCACATGGGGTTCTTCAATTTTCACTTCTATAATTTCTCCCTTTTTAATCGGCACTAACTCATCTAGCTGTTCCTTTGATTGAATCGGACTTACCTCAAAATTTTCCACATGATGAGATTTGCAACCTCGCACTAATAAGGACTTACCAAGCTTTTGTTCAAGTTCTCGCAGCTGATGTCCTCCATTACCAATTAGCACGGAAGCTACACTGGGATTGGCTTCTATTAAGATCCCTTCAGCAGAAGTTAAACTTGCCAATTCAGTGACTTTTTTTCTAATTTGGATAGCCACTGTGTTTTCGGCTAAAACCTTTCCCGTTCCCTCACAATATGGGCAATCTCTTTGCAAGACACTCTCGATACCTTGACGAACTTTTTTTCGAGTCATTTCCACTAACCCTAATTGAGTCAGGCCAAGCACATGGGTTTTAGTTTTGTCTTTCCTAACTTCTTCATCTAAAGCGTGGAGAACCTGTTGCTGATGTTCATCGCTAGTCATATCAATAAAGTCTACAATAATTATACCACCAATATTTCGCATCCTTAACTGCTTAGCGATCTCTACTGCAGCATCTAAATTAGTTCTTAAAACCGTATCGGCAAGATCAGTGCTGCCTACATATTTCCCTGTATTAACATCAATAGCTGTAAGGGCTTCCGTATGATCTATAACTATATAACCACCACACTTTAGCCATACTTTTTTCTTTAAAATTCTTTCGAGTTCAGGCTCTAAGCAATACTTCTCAAATACGTTGCCACCTTCATATAGTTCTACTCTACGCAGAAGCAAAGGCGAAATGATTTCAACCAATTCGCAAATTTTATCATATTCATTGCGTGAATCAACGATTAATTTATCCACTTCTTCAGTAAAAAGATCACGTATAATCCTTTGGACTAACTCTAAATCTTTGTGAACTATTTTTGCCGGTGGACCGTTAAAGGCTTTATTCTGAACCTTTTTCCAAAGTTTATGCAGAATAGTTACATCATTTTTAAAATCTTCCTCAGCAAGGCCTTCTGCTACTGTTCGAACAATTATACCCATACCAGCAGGCTTTATTCTTTCTACGATTTCCCGTAGTCTTTCTCTTTCCCGATCGTTTTCAATTCTTCTGGATATACCAATATAATCTACCATGGGCATCAGTACAAGAAATCTTCCGGGCAGAGTAATATGAGTGGTTACCCTTGGCCCTTTTGTCCCAATAGGCTCCTTTGTAATTTGGACGATTAAGTCTTGCCCTTCTTTTACAACATCTCTAATGGAGACTGTAGGTAATCCATCTCTTTGACCTGGCGCTTCATTGTGTCGAACTCGTGCAGGTAATGCCTCCTCTACATATAGAAAGGCATTTTTATCTAAGCCAATGTCGACAAAGGCTGCCTGCATCCCAGGCAATACATTTTCAACCTTACCTTTATAGATATTGCCAACCAAACGTTGATTTAATGATCTTTCTACATAGATTTCAGCTAAAACTTTATCCTCTAAAAGGGCGACTCTTGTTTCCTCCTCGGTAGTATTGACAAGAATTTCTCTATTCATTTTTTCACTCCTCGCCTGCTAGGCCAGCTAATAGCGCGATTCCAACTTAAACAGAGTTCTTAGAATAACTTCTCTGTATATACCCCTCTTCGATGAACGCGACTAATTTCTAAATCGATAGGGAGCTTAGTATAGCCTTCTAAGGCTCTCAAAATCTCTTCTGGTCTGATATTATTGCTGCTACCGGAATCTAAAACAACTTCAAGCTCTAGCTTTTTTTCTTTTATTGTTCCTTTAATATCTTGTATTCCATCTTTAATATCTTTGATTCTGCGACCTTTTTTTGATTGTCTTGCTACTTCAATCGTTTCCTGCTGTAACAGATTTGTTAACTCCTCTTCCAAAGAATTTTGAGAACATTCCTCTGTTAAGGGAACTTCGATAACATAATGAGCTGTGCTAATTTCAGCCATCAAAGCCGGCAAACTCTCTTCTACCTCGATAACCTCAACCACAGAAAATCCTGGAGGCATCCAATGTACCAATAATTCCTTAATCTTGCTTGGCTCCATTGGTTCCTTAAAGTGTACATCAACATACTCTGCTTCTCCTGTAACCCCTACGGCTAGAGGTGAGGCAAAGGAAATCTTAGGGTGTGGATTAAAGCCTTGGGAAAAGGCTAGCGGTAGTCCTGCTCTTCGGAAAGCTCTCTCGAAGTTTTTCATAGTGTCTAAATGCCCGGAAAACATGGCCTTTTGTCCCTTCTCATACTTAATTCTATAACGAGGCATTTGGTGTACCTCCCTTTAGATCAAGTTTAACTTTAAAATCAGGACAAATCTTACAATTGCCACATTTATCATATCGGCAATCAGGGGTATTTGCTTCTAACATTGCTTTTTGGTGCTCCTCTAACAAGAATTCTTTACTAACCCCAGAGTAAATATGATTCCACGGCAATACTTCTGCCGCCTCGAAGGGGCGATTAGCGTAAAACTTTGGCTCTAATCCAACTTCTTCAAAAGCTTGCATCCATTTTTCAAATTTAAAATGTTCTGACCAACCATCAAACCTACAGCCTAGCTGCCAGGCTTTTTCCAAGGCATCAGCCACTCGACGTCCACCTCTGGCAAATACAGCTTCTACAAAACTTAAATTGGCATCATGATAGTTAAAGGTGATCTTTTTATTTCTGATTTTACCTTTTAGATAAAGCTGTTTTTCTTTAAGTGCTTCAATGCTATCCTGCCCTTCCCATTGAAAAGGCGTATGCGCTTTTGGTACAAAGGAAGATGCACTAACGGTTACTTTAGGCCCTCCACCTCTGTTACTAGTACTTGCCTTCTGAGCTATTTCAATTACTTTTTTGGCTAAATCAGCAATACCATCTAGATCTTCTTCTTGCTCCGTTGGTAGGCCAATCATGAAATATAGTTTAATGCCTGTCCAACCGGCCTTAAAGGCTGCTTCAGCGGCCTCTAACAGATCTTCTTCCTTTACTCCTTTGTTAATTACATCCCTTAGTCTTTGTGAACCAGCTTCAGGAGCAAAGGTTAAGGTAGTTTTCCTTACCCTTTGAATTTGTTGAGCTAAATCTACTGAAAAGGCATCTACCCTTAAAGAAGGCAAAGAAATACCTATTTGTGATCCCTCATTCTCGTCCATAAGCTCAGTTAATACCTGAGCAACACAACTATAATCAGCGGTGCTTAGAGAGGTTAAGGAAATCTCATTATAGCCCGTATTCTCAAAAAGTTCTTTAGCCTGTTTCATTAAGGTTGAAGCGCTTCTTTCCCTTACAGGGCGGTAGACCATACCGGCCTGACAAAACCTACAGCCTCTAGTACAACCTCTTAAAACTTCAACCATTGCCCGATCATGAACAACTTCCATCGATGGAACGATGGGCTTTGTAGGAAAAGGCGCAGTATCTAGACTTTTAAGTAATCTCTTCTTAACTGCAGAGGGTGCCTCCGGCTCATTTTTGTCGATTGAAACAATTTTCCCCTCACTATCGTAACTAACATCATAAAAGCTTGGTACATAGATTCCTTCAATCTGACTAAGTTTAAGTAGCAATTCCTTTTTGCTCTTTACCTTTTCTTTCCATTCTTTAAGTCCATCAATAAGTTCATTAAAAACCTCTTCTCCCTCACCAATTACAAAAAGATCAATAAAAGGTGCCAAAGGTTCAGGATTATAAGCCACGGGGCCTCCGGCAATAATTAAAGGGCTATCCAAATCCCGGCTTTCACTCCGAAGGGGAATTTCCGCCAAATCTAACATATTTAATATATTCGTAAAGCTCATTTCATACTGGAGGGTAAAACCCACAATATCGAAATTATTAAGTGGTTGATAGGACTCCAAGCTAAATAAGGGGATTTTGTGCTCTCGCAACTTTTCTTCCATATCAACCCAGGGAGCAAACACCCGTTCCAAAAGTCTGTCACTTTTACTATTAACTGTATCATATAAGATTTTTGTTCCTAAGTGAGACATCCCTACTTCATAGATGTCAGGAAAGGCAAAAGCAACCTTAACATCAACGCTATTCCAATCCTTGTGAATTGCATTCCATTCATTACCTACATATCTCAAAGGTTTCTCTACCTTCGGCAAAATTCTTTCCTCGATAAATTGGCGCATCTATTAGTTCCTCCTAAGCAAAAATAGCGGGCAGTAACGTATTACTTACCCCATCCTTTGTCAATCATCAAAAAGGTTTTAAAAGTTTAGTACAAGAACCGTACGCACATATCAGTTCCCTTACCGCGTACGGGTCAGTACTATTATCCGTAGCCTTTGCCAATCATTTGGCAAAGTTTAAATCATATATAGTATAACATGTTCTACATTATTTTAGTAAAATCCTTCCTTTTATTTCTCTTCTAGACTATCCCTAACCTTAAGATTTAGACCTTTGGAGAAGGCTTCTTCAATAATTTCATACTCGGTTAGAACTCCTGCCACTTCCATGTTGTGATCTAAGACTAATACTAGATGAAACTGCTTGGGAATAAAGTGTTTGATAATATCTTTTAGCAGGGTCTCCTCTTCTACAACGATTTGCTTGACAGGTAATACCCCACTCTTTCTGAGTTCATCTTTCTTGCGCGTTAAATGGCGCAGAAAAAGGAGCATAGCATAGCCTTTTTCCTTTGCTGCAGAATAATACAGAAATACAGCAATAACAAAAAAGTCAAAACCCGTTAAACGATAATACAGGCCTACGGTTCCTAAGCATACAAAAATTATGGCAAATATCTTGCCATTATTAACTGCTTGCTCAGTAGCTTCTTTAAAACCTATTCTTTGGGCCATGAAAGCTCGATAAATCCTTCCTCCGTCTAAGGGCAAGGCCGGAATTAAATTAAAGATACCGATCATAGCATTTACTTTAATAAAGAAAGGCAGAAACTCTGATTCCAATAATCCTGTCTTTTGAGCAGTCACTGCTCCTAGAATTAGAACCAAGTTACTTATCGGACCAACTACCGCTGTTATCATCTCTACCCTCGGATCGGCTTCTAAAAAATCTTCAATTCTGGCGACCCCTCCAAAGGGTAATAGCTCCACTTCCGTGACTTTCAAGCCCAGGATTCTTGCAGTTACACTATGAGCCATTTCGTGAATAAAGACAACTGCAAAAGCAATCAAGCCATAAGGTAAAACTCCCATCAACAAATAAAGAAGGAGGAGGATTAAGAAAAATAGGTTTAATCTGAATTTAACCCCAAAGAACCTTCCTATTATCATTAATGCTCCTCCTATATTCCTTTGTTATCAAGATCAAACTTCGTTAAAGGATCAATTAATTCATCATGCTCCCTTACTTCAAAGTGTAGGTGTGGTGTATCTACAATACCACTCTCTCCAACGCTTGCAATTTCCTGACCCTTCTTAACTTCTTGATCTTTTTCAACTTTCACTTCGCCTAACTGGCCATATAAGGTTTTAGTCTCCTGCCCATGTTTAATAATAATAAACTTACCTAGGACCTTATCTTCTCCTATGCTTTCCACCACTCCCTTGTCGGCGGCTTTAATGGGTTTACCTAACTCTGCCTGAATATCAATACCTTCATGAAAACCCTGATAACCACTGGTTTCCTCTTGGGCACCAAACTTTCGGATTATTTTGCCTGAGACGGGAATTTTAAAAGCTTGCCTTTGCTCCGTAATTACTCCTACAGTGGGTTCACTGTCTTTTCGACTAAAGTTTGTTATTAATGGCCAATCTACATTTTGTAATTGCAAACCTAAACCGACAACCCTTTGAATTACGGGTTGGACATCACTTTCCGTACTTAAAAAGTATTGAATCCCTGCCACAACTCTCTCCCCTAGAGGATCCTCGGTTTTATTTAAAGTGATGGCAAACAGAAATATCGCGAGGCAAATTAAAATCTGATAAAAAATCTTAAATGAAAAACCCTTTCGTCTTCCTCCAAAGCCCTGTGAATATGGTTTCCCCTTGTAAGGAGTTGGTGGCCTTCTTCTTTGTTTGAACATCTCATTCCCTCCAATTACAGTAAAGTAAACTTAGTTCAGATAAACTTTGTACTAGAAAAACTTAGCTAGCGCGAAGCGCTGGGTTAGCTTTTCTTGTGCGGAACCTACCTAACCTGAGTTAAGTAATGCCGTAACACTTGTACTTTCTTATATGCCAAGTATATTAGAGTTAATGGTTAAATATTCCATACTAAAAGCTTCTTTATAATCGTAAAAAGGTGTAATCCTGGTTAGGATCACACCTCTAAAGAAAATTTTATTCGGATGAATTTCACTCTACTAACTAAAACGTGAGCTGTTGTCTTCGTAAGCTCACATTAATAATCAGACCTATCCCGATCATATTAGTGAGCATTGAACTTCCGCCATAGGTAACTAGTGGCAAGGGCAGGCCCGTTACAGGCATGATGGCTGTTGTCATTCCAATATTAACAAAAATCTGAAAAACAAACATTGATATAACACCGGTGACCAACAAGGTTCCGTACATGTCTTTAGCCTTGCCAGCAATTAAGAGACTTCGATAAACAAACATAAAGAACAAAAATAACAGTACTATCGCACCAATAAAACCGAATTCCTCACCTATAACCGAAAAAATAAAATCTGTATGCTGTTCAGGTAAAAAGTTTAATTGATTTTGGGTGCCTTCCAAATAACCTTTACCCCAAGATTCACCAGAACCGATGGCCACCAGGGACTGAATGATATGATAACCCGCACCCCATGGATCGGAAAAAGGATCCAAAAATATAGTTAGCCTCTCCAGCTGGTAATCTTTTAGTGGAATCCAAATACCATAATTAAGTCGCAGATAAACCCACAGAATTGCTGTTGCTACCCCACCAGTAAATAACCCTCCTACCAATAAAGGATTAGCTCCCGCAATAAAAAGCATTCCAAACATAATAGCAACAAACACCAGTGAGGTCCCTAGGTCAGGTTGCTTTAAAATCAATAACATGGGAATTCCAACATAAAAGAAGGCCGGAACTAATTCCCAAAAGGTATTCAGTTTGTCTTTGCGATTTGCTAAAAAGTTGGCAAAAGTCATAATAACTAAGACTTTGGCAAACTCAGAGGGTTGAAATCTAAAGGGACCTATATCAATCCACCGTTGGGCTCCTAATGCCGAGTCTCCTGCAAAAATTACTAACAATAAAATTGCGAGGTTAAAAAAGTAAAGATGGTTAGAGTAACCCTTAAAGTCTTCATAATCAAAATTTAGAATAACCAAAATAATTATTGTGCCTAAAGCAATCCATAGTAATTGTTTTTTGACATAATTATATGGGTCTCCACCCTCTGTAGCTGATGCTACGTTGGCACTATAGATAGCCACCAAACTCATCGTTAGAATTGCAATAATTACAAAGATTAGTGTAAAGTCTAAACTCTTTATTAATCTGTGTTCACTCACGTAAGTTCTACCTCCTTGCTCCACTTATTATATCGCAAGAAGGGAAATAAAAAAAGCACCGAAGTGCTTTTCCTCCAGAAACTATTTAGCTAATTTGTGCCTCTTCACCCTTAATATTCCTCTTCATTTTCTTAACCGGTATGTTAGCCACTAAGGCCACTGTGTTATCACTCGTATCTAAGTTAACTTCTAGGGCCTCTACATCTATCTCCATGTAATTTGAAATTACTGTTATCAAATCATTCTTCAAAGACTCTAACATCTGGGGCGAAATGTTAGCTCTATCGTGAACTAATACAAGTCTTAGTCTTTCTTTGGCTACGTTTTTACTCGCGTTTGAATCTTTACCAAAAATTCTGATCAAAAAATCCAGCACCTTAACTACCTCCCTTCAGTCTACCTAATGCCGATCATTTTCTTTAGCTTTTCGAACATAGTGTCTTCCATTTCTAAGTTCATTTGCGGGACATCTTCTCCGGTAATTCTTCTAGTGATATTTCGATAAGCTTGTCCAGCTTTAGATGTCTTGTCAAGAACCGCAGGTTCTCCTCTATTAGTGGAAACTACTATCGTTTCATCGTCAGGTACAACCCCTAAGAGGCTAATCGCTAGAATATCGATCATATCATCAATACCCATCATATCCCCTCTCTTAACCATATGAGGACGAAGACGATTAATAATTAATTGGGGATTCCGTAACTCCGCAGCTTCTAGTAGACCGATTATTCTATCAGCGTCTCTTACCGCAGAAACTTCCGGGGTAGCAACAACGATAGCTCTTTCAGCACCTGCAATTGCATTTTTAAAGCCTTGCTCAATACCTGCGGGGCAATCAATGATTACATAATCAAACTCTTTTTTTAATTCGTCACAAAGAGTTCTCATCTCTACCTCAGTAACTGCAGACTTGTCTTTGGTCTGAGCTGCAGGTAATAAGTACAAGTGAGGAAACCTCTTATCTTTAATTAATGCTTGTCTTAACTTACAATTGCCACTTGTAACGTCGATAAGGTCATACACTATTCTATTCTCTAAACCCATAACTACGTCTAGGTTTCTTAACCCAATATCAGTATCGACCAGAACCACCTTTTTATCAAGTGCTGCAAGACCTGTACCGATATTGGCTGTAGTGGTTGTTTTACCAACCCCACCTTTTCCAGAGGTTATAACAATTACTTCACCCATTAACTTTTCCTCCTCTTAATTTAACTCTTCGCTATTTAACAAACCCTAATCTGCCGGTCATTTAAAACCGGGTAACTTTCGATGATAACTGTACCGTCTTTTATCTTTGCGATTTCCGGAGAATTGGGCTCCCCCAAGTCACCATCGGGACTTCTGGTTATATGGTTTGCTATCCTTAATTGAGTAGGTTTAAGCTTGAAAGCTGTTACAATAGAATCTTCATCACCCATCGCTCCCGCATGGGCTACTCCTCTAAGACAGCCCATAACAATTATATTGCCAGTGGCTACAATTTCTCCACCTGGATTAACATCGCCCAAAACAACAACACTACCGTCGAAATTTATGGATTGACCAGACCGAATTGTTTTTTTGACTAGAAGCGTATTGTCCGCATCTTTCTTGGAATCGCGGGTTAAATCAATTTCTTTAAATTCTTCCTTAGCGATAAGATCAGGACTTAGTACTTCTACTTTTTTAACTTCTACTTCTTTAACTTCTTTAACTTCTTTAACTTCTTTAACTTCTTTAACTTCTTCTACTACTAGTACTTCTTCTTCCTTTTTTTTAAACTTTCCCTTTTTACTCATTGAATCTCCTCCATATCATCACTTGTCCACTCGGAGATGATATTGTTAATTTCTACACTTACTTGTCAAATCCTTCAAAAAAGCCTAAAAAAAAAGGAGGCTTTTTGCCCCCTTATTAATTCAAATATCGCCAAATTATTCTTCTGAATCAGCTTCTTGTTTAATATCATCTGGTTTTTGATTCAAATTGAAGTACGCCTCAAAAACTTCTTTAGTTACCACACCTGCGGTGCCTCCACCGGAGCCACCATATTCAACAATTACAGCTGCTGCTATCTGTGGATTATCATATGGGGCGTACCCTACAAACAGACCATGGTTATCTTTACCTGCAACCTGAGATGTACCCGTCTTGCCGGGCGCCTTAATGGGGAGTGATCTGAAAATTGAGTATGCAGTTCCGCCCGGCTGTGTTACTGCTAACATCCCCTTTTGTAAAGTTTGAAGATCCTTTTTAGATATATTGACTTTATTTAAAACTTCAGGCGAAAATTCCTCTACAGTCTTACCATTAACATCTGTGATTTTGTCCACTAAATAGGGTTTATACAGCGTTCCACCGTTGGCAATAGCTGCGGTGTAATTAGCTAGCTGTAGCGGGGTAGCCTCCGTATAGCCTTGACCAATGGCGTTATAAAGAGTGTCATACCGTTGCCAGTTAGTATTCCAGCGAAAGTCGATTCTAAATTGAGCATCTGCTTGTCTTAACTCTTTGGCCTCTTGTGACTCAAGTTTCTCTACCTCTCCGGGACTTTTAGCCTTCTCAATAAGTTCGTGATATTTTTCTTCAATGTTTTTAACTTTTCTATTGTAAAAGGTTTCTGTCAGAGTGCCTTGCGTTTCTCTTTTCCAGTCTGGAGTAGGAATCGTTCCACTCTTCTCAGCAGGAAGAGTAATTCCAGTGGTTTTGCCGAAGCCAAATTCATCAGCTAGTTTGGCTACTTCATCACTTCCTGCTCTTTCAGCGACCAAGCCTGTATAAACATTACAGGAAACTTGCAGATTTTTTATTGCATCTACAGAACCATGACCACCCGGTTTCCAACACTTGAAGGTGGTGCTACTAGATAATCGGACGTACCCAGGATCATATATCTTCGTTGTTGCAGTAATTGCTTTTGTTCGCAGACCAGCCCCAGTGGTCACCATTTTAAAGGTTGAACCCGGAGCATAAGGATATAGACTCCGATTTGATAAAGCGAATGTGGGAGTGTCAAATATATACTTAGCCTGTTCTTTATTTACAGAACCAGTGAAAATGTTAGGATCAAAGTCGGGTTTGCTAGCCATAGCCAGAACTCTACCAGTGTTAACCTCAATTAAAACCACAGCACCGGCTTTTGCATCCGGGAATCTTTTCTGCGTTTCTTTTATCATTTCAGTTAAAGCTGCTTCTGCCACCTTTTGTAATCTAGAGTCAATCGTTAAATGCAGATTGTTGCCTGAGACAGGTTCCCTTTTCTCCATTTCCCTAATCGGATTATGATCTGAATCTACTTCAAACCATCTGTACCCATTAGTACCTTTGAGGTAAGGCTCAAAGTGTTTCTCCAGTCCGGCTAAACCTATTTTATCATCCAATCGGTAATTCTTTTCGGGGTACTTTTGTTGAAGTTCTTTGAGGTCCGTGCCTCTCTCTCTTATATAACCCAAAACCGTCGAAGCAACAGTCCCTTGCGGATAATTCCTCAGTGGTGTGACATCAATCACTACTCCGGGCAGTTCCTTTCGCCGCTCTTGGATTTCCATTACTTTTTCTAGAGGCACATCTTCCTTAACAACTATAGGCTCATAAGAGCGAAGAGTTTTGGCTTTAATAGCGGCTTTAATTTCCTTATCAGTGACGCCTATAATTTTAGATAATTCCTTTATTACGGGTTCAGGATCCTTTAGCTCTAAGGCGGCTATTGAAACAGTATAAACGGCCTTACTATCTGCTAGTGGAACCTGATTCTGGTCCAAAATTTTACCTCTGGAAGCCAAGATTGGAATCGGCCGAAGTCGGTTGATATCAGCCATTTTCTTATACTTCTCAGTCTCTAGTAATTGTAAAAAACCTAATCTTGCGACCAAAGCCGAAAATAGTAAAAAGATGAGGAATAAAAGAATATTTAATTTTTTTAACAAAAGCTTCTTTTTCACGTTATCCCCCATTCCAAGCTGTTAACTACTCTCTCTTTAACAAGTATCTATAAAAAGGAGCATAGATTATTGGCACTAAAACCGTATTATAGATGGCCACCGGAACAATATTCCTACTAATAACACTAAATATATCACCTTGATAACCAAAGGCAGTATGCAGTAAATATAACAAAAATTCATTAAATAAACTAGCGGTAAATACAGCCAGAATAGGAATGATTAAATTTTCTTTGAACACCTTTGTTTCCCCAAAGCCTATCATATATCCTGTAATCATTTTGACTAAAGCATTAAGGCCTATAAAGCTACCCATGGTTAAATCGACCAACAAACCGCTAAAAAAACCAACAATTGCACCAGCTTTTGGTCCCTTGACTAGTCCGTAGATAATTACGATAAGCAAAACTAAATCCGGTTTCACGCCAGCCACTTGGAAAAAATCAAAAACCGTTGTTTGTAAAAGAATACTTAAAAAAACCAGGATAAAAAGCAGTAAAAAATGCAAAGTTCTACTCCTCCTCAACCCATGATTGCTTGATTATAAAAACCTCTTCCAAAAAATTAAAATCGACAAAAGTCCTGACAACTGCTCGTTGAGTCAGTCCGCCTGACTCTTTTTCAAAGGATTCAACTCGCCCAATAGCCAAGCCTTTAGGGAAAATACCACCAAGCCCCGAAGTTACAACCGTTTCCCCTTCTTTAAGCTTAGCATCTTCAGGTATATAAATCATTTTTACTTTGTTATTTTCATTGCTTAAACCTTCAATGGCCCCATGAGCCCGAAGATCTCTTAGCAAGGCCGCAACTCCACTACGAGGGTCTAAAATAAGCAATATATCAGCTGAGTTGTTAGACACTGAAGTTACATGACCAACTAAACCCTTAGGAGAAATTACAGCCATGTTCTTTTCAATACCATCATTTTCCCCTTTATTAACTGTAATCGTATTAAACCAGTTATCGGGAGTTCTCCCAATTACTATGGCGGCTTCAAGTCTAAACTTATCTAAACTTTGATCCTTAAAATTGAGCAATCCTTTAAAACGAAGATTTTCAGCGCGAAGATTATCAAACTCTACCAACTGCCCTTGTAAGCTACCAACTTCTTTTTCAAGAGCTTTATTCCTTGCCTTAAGCTGTTTTAGCTCAACTAAAGTTCTAAAGTAACTCGAAACTTTCTGCGAAACATTCATAACCCCGCCTTGCAGCGGGGCTAAAGTATCTTTATATAGCTTTTCAGCAAAGCTTAATTCCAACCGATCAAACCCAGTTGTCTTACTTACACCAAAAAGAACAATTGCTGCAACCAGGAAGAAAACAAAACCCTTCTTCCAACCGTTTCTGGCCAAAAAAACCACGCCTTTCTAGACTACCCAATCCGCTTAGGTGTAATAAGAACTTTTTTAAGCACATCTATGTTCTCTAAAACCTTGCCAGTGCCAAGACCAACACAATTTAACGGTTCTTCTGCAATATGTACCGGCATGCCGGTTTCCTCGGAAACCAATCTATCCAATCCTCGTAGTAGCGAACCGCCACCGGCCATTACTATTCCTCTGTCCATTATATCGGACGCTAACTCCGGCGGTGTTTTCTCTAAGGTTACTTTTATGGCTTCAATAATGCTACTGACGGGTTCCGATAAAGCCTTAAATACCTCAACAGCCGTTATTTCAATGGTTTTTGGGAGACCCGAGACCAAGTCTCTACCCCTTATTTGGTATACCTCTGTAGCCTCTGGTTGATAGGCTGAACCGATTTGTAGCTTAATTTCTTCTGAGGTTCTCTCTCCAATCATCAGATTGTACGTTCTTTTAATATGTTGAATAATAGCATCATCCATTTCATCCCCACCCACTCGAATCGAGCGACTGGTAACGATACCACCAAGGGATATAACAGCAACTTCTGTGGTTCCCCCTCCAATATCGACAATCATATTACCTGTAGGTTCATGCACAGGTAGTCCTGCACCAATGGCAGCTGCCATTGGTTCCTCGATTAAATATGCTTCCCTAGCACCAGCCTGTAAGGCCGCTTCACGAACAGCCCTTTCCTCAACGGCAGTAACACCCGAGGGTACACAAATAACAACTCTAGGTCTAATAATTGAAGGTCGTTTACCCAGAGCCTTGGTCATAAAATATTTCAACATACTTTGAGTAGTGTCAAAGTCAGCAATTACCCCATCCTTCATTGGTCGAATGGCAATAATGTTGCCCGGCGTTCGTCCAATCATCAGCTTTGCCTCTGCTCCTACTGCCAAAACTTTACCTGTATCTCGCTGAATTGCAACCACGGAGGGCTCTGTAAAGACAATGCCCCTACCCTTAACGTGAACTAACGAATTAGCAGTACCTAAATCTATACCTAAATCTTTCGAAAACAGACCGAAAACCATAAGAAAAGACCCCTTTCAGACTAAAATAATCCTTGTTCTTTTAAGCTGGTATATTTATTATCACCTATAATTACGTGGTCTAAAATTTCAATCCCTAAAATTTTACCCGCTTCTATCATTCTCTTCGTAACCTCTATATCTTCCTTACTTGGTTTAGGGTCACCACTAGGATGATTATGTAATAAAATTAACGCTGCAGAGCTTTTTAAAATCGCTTTTTTAAACAGTTCCCTTGGATGCACTATAGATGCATTTAAGCTTCCCACAGAAATAGTTTCAATACCTAAGACATGATTTTTTGTGTTCAAATAAACAACTCTAAAGTGTTCCCGATCTAGGTGTCGCATTTCCTCCATGACCAAAAAAGAAACATCTTGCGGTGATCTAATTGTAACTTTGTTATCTTCTGAACTTGTGGCAATCCTCTTACCTAACTCAATGGCGGCCTTTAACTGGGCCCCTTTGGCTAAACCTATGCCCTTTATCTCGTTAAGTTGCTCCACACTAGTCTTGGCAAAATTCTGTAGCCCTCCTACCTGTTTTAATACCTTATGGGCCAAATCAATTGCTGTTTCTTTGTGTGTGCCTGTCCTTAGTAATATGGCAAGTAATTCTGAGTTAGATAAACTTTCTGGACCTACTAAGATTAGCCTTTCTCGTGGCCTAACCTCTTCAGGCATTTCCTTTATGGTTAAATGATAATCTAAGCTTTTCATGGTACACCTTCCTTTTTAGAAAGGAACAACTATAGAGCATTCACGTCAAATTCTTTAAGCATCGAACCTAGTTTGTATATTGGTAATCCTACAACATTAAAGTAACAACCAGTAATTTTTTTCACAAACAAGGCACCTCTACCTTGGATTGCATAAGATCCTGCTTTATCCATAGGTTCCCCCGTTTTAATATAGTTTTCTATCTCCTGATTATCTATCAAGCGAAATTCAACTTCAGTTTTTTCATGCGTCACTATTCTTTGTCCGCTAACTACATCAACTACAGCAACGCCAGTTAGCACCTGGTGCTTGTTTCCACTTAAAGCAGCAAGCATTCTTTTTGCGTCTTGTTCATTACTAGGCTTTCCTAAAACTTCATTTTCAAATACAACTATTGTGTCGGCCCCGATTACTAAACCTTCTTCTAATTTTGCGGAAACCTCCATCGCCTTTGATAACGCTAAGGCCTCAACTGCTTGAAAGGGTTGGATACCCGGGCCTATGGATTCGTCCACATCACTAACAATAATATTGAACTTAAATCCCATCTGAGTTAGTAGATCCTTCCGACGGGGTGATGCAGATGCTAAGACCAGTGCTTTATTCATCTCGAAAACTCCTATTATAGCTTTTTGTACATTACGAAAGCTAATACTAACCCTAACGCTGTGGCAATATTAAGGCCTAACGAAAAGCCAAAGGTTATTTGCATAAACCCTAAATCCAAAGTGCTAGGCGATATGCCAATAGATTTGTAAGTATTTAAAAAAGGCATCATACCACTAAGGGCTTCTCCAATAATGCTACCTATTAGTGCCCCCACAACTAATAAAATTAATAAAATTAATGGACTTTTCCCCTTCATCGATCGGTTTTCCTCCCAACAACTTGTCTTCCCTATAAGTGTATCATTTTAGACATATATAGACAAGACGACGTGGGCTAATTTTGTAGGTTTCTGTCAGCTAAAATCTGATACCCTGCAATCCCTGGGTTGGTCATTTCATAAGGGTTCAGGATAATATCTAATTCTTCCTCTTTTAGTACCCCCTTCTGTAAGGCCAACTTTCTTATTGACTTACCTGTTTGGATGGCTTCTTTAGCAATATCCGAAGCGACTTCATATCCAACGTGGGGGTTAATTGCAGTAATCAAACTGATACTATTTTCAACCATCTCCTGACAGTGCTCCTCATTTACTTCGATTCCCTGGATGCACCGTTTATTAAATACTTTCAGACCTTTCTTCAGTATTTGGATGGATTGAATTAAATTATAAACTAAAACGGGCTCCATTACGTTTAACTCTAGTTGCCCTGCTTCTGAGGCCCTGGCAATAGTTAAATCATTACCTAGAACCTGAAACGCGATCTGATTTATAACTTCCGGTATGACCGGGTTTACCTTGCCTGGCATAATGGAGGATCCCGGTTGTACCGCAGGTAAGTTAATCTCATTTAGACCCGCAGTTGGGCCACTAGAAATTAGTCGAAGATCATTTGCAATCTTGGATAGATTTAAACCTAATAATTTTAGTGCATTAGACAATTCTACATAGGTATCTGTGTTTTGTGTATTATCGATTAGATTACCGGATAGTTTAAGGTTTAATCCGGATACTTCTCGTATTTTCTTTACGGCCTCTTCAATATAATTTGGATTAGCATTTAGCCCTGTGCCTATGGCTGTTGCCCCTAAATTTATCTCTAGTAATGAATCTCCCGCTCTTTTAATCCGACACAAATCCCTTTTCATCAGCCTGGCATAGGCGCCAAACTCTTGCCCCACTCTAACGGGAACAGCATCTTGTAAATGTGTGCGACCTATTTTAATGATATGATCAAACTCTTTTTCCTTTTTCTTTAAGCCTTTCTTAAAAGCCAACAATTCAACTAAAAGTAACTCCGTTAGTTGAAAACAGGCAATTTTTACCGCCGTGGGAAAGACATCATTGGTTGATTGGGACATATTAACATGGACTATCGGATGAACCATAGAGTAATCGCCTTTTTCTCCTCCTAAGATTTCAATGGCCCGGTTCGCTAAGACCTCATTCATATTCATGTTTATAGAAGTTCCTGCCCCACCTTGAATTACATCTACTATGAATTGATTCAAGAGTTTACCGGCTATTATCTCACTAGCTGCCTGCACAATGGCGTTTCCGATACGCGGATTCAGAATACCTACATACATATTCGCAAAGGCTGCCGCTTTTTTAACCATAGCTAAAGCTTTTATTAGCTTAGGATGAATTCTTTGACCAGTAATCGGAAAGTTTTCGACGGCTCTAATTGTTTGGATGCCATAATAAGCTTCCTTAGGCACTTCTTTTTTACCTAATAGATCTTCTTCCACTCTGGTCTCGTTCATTTTTTTACCACCTTAGAATCTTTGGGATATTTTATTATCTTTTATTATCTATTTAAATTACTTTCTTATTCGGATTAAAAAACTTAGTATATAAATTTCCCTAACTATTCCACGGATTATACTGACCTTTAAAGAAATAATAAGTTAGGAAACAAAAATCAAACATAGGAGGTCGATTTAAATGGCAGCAAATTACGGAGCTCACGAAATTATGGAAGTACACGAGGTACTAACAGACACAATCGATGGAATTAATCAATTTCTACTGTACAGACCTTATGTACAAGACCCACAATTAGCATCCATGGTAGATAATCAAATTAACTTTATGAATCAGGAATACAACACCATGATTAATTTATTGAATCACCAAGGCATCGACCCAGGTGCTCAATACCGCTCCCCAGGCAACTTTACACCAACATATGGCCTAAATAACCCACCCTCTCAACATCCCAATGCAACCATCAATCAGATGAATGATAAGGATGTTGCAAGTGGTATGCTTGGATGTCACAAATCTTCTGCTGGTCTAAGAATGCTAGCTAGTCTAGAGTGTGCCGATCCCAATATAAGAAATACAATTAAACAGGGTGCTATAAATTGTGCAGACCAAGCTTATGAAGTATGGCAGTTTATGAATAGCCGTGGGTACTACCAAGTGCCCACTATGAAGCAAATGACTACCGATACAGTTCTAGGTACCTATACCATGTCAAACCTAACAGCCCCGAACCAGATGGCCCCAAACGTAAGCATGAACATGCAACCCCTAATGAATCCACAATTTGGGATGCAGATGTAGTAAGCAGTAACTAGACGAGGCAATAGTTAAGGGCAAAAAAACGGACATCGCTATAACGCGATGTCCGTTTTTTAATTTATTACTTAAGGCATCTTTTTCAGTACTGCTTCTTTAAAAGTATCTAAACCGATACGATCAATCATTTCACCAAGACGTTCATTCTTCTTACCGCTTTCTTGGTAATAGCTCATGATGTCACTTACTGCCTGCATTACATCTTCACTGGTTAGATGATTGGCTATAACGTCACCTAAGCGAGCTTTAAAGCCTGCCGTTCCACCAACCATAAGGTTCCAGCCCTTAGGAGTTCCCATAACACCAATATCTCTTACAGCAGGTTCAGCACAATTGTTTGGGCAACCACTAACAGCCATTTTCATTTTTCCGGGAGTTTTCATCCCGTGATACATTTTATCTAACTCCATACCCATACCAACGGCATCTTGCTCGCCACGTTTACAGAAAGTAGTACCAGGGCAAAACTTAACACTACGTACACAAATACCTACTGCATGCCCCGGATCCATTCCTAAATCATCCCAGGCCTTTGGTACATCCTCTTTTTCAATACCTACAATAGCCATCCGTCCAGCACCAGTCATTTTTAAGGCTTTAGCATTATACTTTTCTGCTACATCAGCAATCTTACGAAGTTGTTCCACACTAACTAAGCCGCCTGGAGTATGCGGTGCTATCGCAAAAGTTTTCTTATCTCTTTGCACCACAGCACCAATAGGGGTAGCTGTTGAAGCTGATTCTGCTGACATCTCACCATAGTCTATAGCATTTAAATTCTTTAGTAATTCATCCACGCTCATATTGTGTGTTCTGGCTGCTCCGGCTAGGCTTTCTCCCGCAGCTGAAGGACAGCCTAAGCAGTGCATTCCCATTTCTTTAAACACGTCTGCTGTTTTTGGATTTTGCTCCAGTACCTCCTGGACGGTCATGGTTTTGGTAAACATAAAAACTCCTCCTCGGTAACTATTAATATTTTTTTTATTATCTCCCTAACCTAAGCAATCTTATTCGCTGTATTCTTGCTCAAGCTTATGCCCTTATACTTAGTGATGTGTGCCTTCTACTACTTTAATACCTTTAATCTCAATGCCACTCTTAATTGCATCTTTAAAAGGGCATTTTTGATGTTCACCCTCAAAAAGCATGCAAGAGGCTAAATGTACAACGTCTAAATCACTGCTGTTCTTTAGGCTCTTAACCAGTCTATCTACTCTTCTACCGGAACAGCCACCACAGGTGAAAAAGCCAACTAAGTTTGCTTCAGGTCCGTATTGCTCAAAATGAATTTTCCTCTTATTAAAAGCTTTTAAACAGCCAGATCCGGGACAGGTTTCAGATACAATATCACAACGAACAATAGCAACATTAATTGCTTTTTCATCTTTTTCTACAATACCAAAGTATTTTTCTTTGATCTTTAATACCGTAGCCTGATCTATCGTATCCAATCCCTGTTCGCGAGCCTGCTTTTCAATTGAGCTTTTAGCCATGTGACGAACATGTTGGGGTATCTTTTCTAATTCTGCTAGAGCTTCTGTTTGCCAATTCATTTTCGTATCCCCTCCGATAGTAGTTTTAGGGTCGACTCTATTATAAAATATCGGGTTCCGGATATCTGTTACCTACATCCTAATATACCTGTGATTTTAGTCACACAAGAAAGGCGCATATAATTCAGTTCCCTCATTATGCGCCTTTCAGTACATAAAAACGGACTCCTAGAAGTCCGTTCAGTTGAACCATTTTTATTTTTTCATTCCGAGGTGAAAGGTTAAAATTTCTAAGTTTACGGATAGGTCAATGTTTCTAACCTCTACCTCTCTCGGTACGTTTAAAACTTTCGGCGCAAAATTTAAAATTGCGTTAATCCCTGATTTTATTAATAATTCAGCCATTTCCTGAGCCACGGATACCGGTACGGCAAGAATGGCCATCTTTACATTGTTTTCTTTAACAAACTGAGCTATTTCCTCAGGTGGCTGGATTTTTAAGTTAACCAAACTGCGTCCTATCTTTGTGAGATCATTATCAAATATCCCAAGGACATTAAAACCTCTTTCTCTAAACCCACGATAAGACAACAATGCGGAACCTAAATTACCGGCTCCAACTAAAATTATATTCCACTCGTCATTTAAGCCTAGAATTTTAAGGGTATGATAAAGTAAGTCTTTAACGTTATAGCCTACACCTCTGGTTCCAAATTCACCGAAATAGGCCAAATCTTTTCTTACCTGAGCCGAACTTACCCCGACTCCCTCCGCAATTTCTCCCGATGAAATTGTTACTATTCCTCTTTTTTCAGCTTGTTCTAAGTATCTCGAATAAACCGATAGTCTGATTATGGTCGCTTCTGGAATTTTAAAGGCTTTCATTAATACACTCCCCCTCGCTAGTTCATTATATCACAAACTATTTAATCCTACAATACTAAGTATTTATTGTAAATGTAATATTCTGAGTTTTGATTTTACACATGAATAGTTAGCTATATTATCCTTATCCCTTATCTAGCTAGGCGGTTGAAGTATCTTGTCCAAGTAATCTGCAAGCGGCCCGTAAATAAATGTCAATAAATCCGCAGGATTGGGCAGGTCTATTCGCATAACCTGGCCCACACTATAGACAGCGCCGATTAGGTAAAGGCCTGAGAATACACCCAACTCTCGCCACATTTTTTTTCGAACTAGGCTCGGAACTTCATATAGCAGTATAGCCACCAAGGCAATAATTAAGAGTAGCATATAATACCCCCCAATTTTTCCTTAGTTTGGCTATTACTGCAAATTTTTATGCATGTTGCGTCCAAAACTCCCTAGCACTGGCAACCATATATAAGGAACCTGTAATACAAACCATATCCTCTGTACCCGCTAGCTCAAGTCCTAGTTTTACAGCTCTATGTATATCCTCCTCAAGATATACCTCCGGCACGTATTTTCTTACTTCATCAGCCATGGTTTGCCAAACTTCGGCGCGCGGATTATTAGGCTTTGTCACAATTACCTTATCAGCGATAACGGCCAATTCTTGGGCAACCTTCTCTCGTTCCTTATCACCTAGCATACCAATCACTAAAATGAGCTTCTTATATTTAAAGTTATTTTTTAAAGCTTGTTTTAATTGGATGGCCCCATCAAGATTGTGAGCGCCATCGATCACTACTAAAGGACTTCTTTGCATGATTTCCAGTCGAGCGGGCCATCTACAGTTTCTTAAGCCTTGCCTAATAGCTTCTTCAGAAACCTTAAAGCCTTTTTCTAGCAATAATTCAAGCACCGTTAAAGCAGTAACACAATTTATAATTTGATGCTCTCCTAAAAGGGGTATAAAAACATCCCGGTAATCTAACTTTAAACCTTGATAGTTAAACCGGTTTCCTTCCATGTTGCCTACTGAAGAGTCCCATTTAGTGTCCTTACCTACAACTTTTAATTTAGCTTGCTTCTCACTACACACTGACTGAATAATCTCAACAACTTCAGCTCGGTTGCTAGCTGTTACAACAGTTCCCTTTTCTTTTATAATACCTGCTTTAACCTTAGCAATCTCGGTTACCGAGTTACCTAAATAGTCCATGTGGTCCATGCCAACATTAGTTATTACGGAAATTAGCGCATCCTCAATCACGTTAGTTGAATCAATAGCACCACCTAGTCCCACTTCCAAGATTAGAAGATCAACCTGTTCTTCAAAGAAATATTGAAAACAGAGGGCTGTACTTACTTCAAATTCCGTAGGATGTTCAAACCCCTCCTCGACCATGGCTTCTAAGTGAGGCTTAATTCCGCTGATTAACTGAGCAATTCTTTCTTCAGTAATTTGTACACCATTTACCCTATAGCGTTCAGTATAAGCATGAAGGTGGGGGGAGGAAAACATCCCCACCTTAAAGTTTTGTTGTAAGATGGCAGCCAGCATACTCGCTGTTGACCCCTTGCCATTAGTACCGCCCACATGCACTATTTTCAAGCTTTGCTGTGGCTTCTCTAAGCGATTTAACAACTCAGTAATTCTACCCAGTCCAAAGTTAAAACCAAACTTGGTTAGGTTTTGCATATAGGCTATCGCTTCTTCATAGTCCATCCCAGTATTTACAGTATTATATTCTTTGTGCATAGCTGTAACTCCAGTCTAACCCTGAAGGGTCTTAATTTGCTCCATAATTGCCGCTTTTTTCTGGTTAAACTCACCCTGCTTAGCCTTTTCTTTAGCTATAACCTCTTGCGGTGCCTTTTCCAAAAAGCCACGATTATTTAACTTTCCAGTGATCCGAGATAATTCTTTATCAAGGTTCTTGATTTCCTTATCCAACCTGGCCATCTCTTTATCTAGATCGATTAGGTCTGAAAGAGGAATAAAGACTTCTCCACCTCTAGTTACAGCAACGGCAGCCTGGTCTGGTTTTTCTGCAAGATTCATCTCTAAGGTAATCTGTTCCCCTTGAGCCAAGTTCTTAATGTAGTCAATTCCTGCTGCTATGGCTTGATAGGCTTCTTCATTATTGGCCGAAAATACTATGTCGGCTTTTTTACCCGGTGGAACATTCATTTCGCCTCTAATGTTACGAATACCTTTAATAGTTTCCATAATTAATTCCATTTTCTTCTCAGCTTCACTAAAGTTATAGTTATCATTTACTTCAGGCCATTTGGCAAGCATGATTGTGTTACCTTCATGTGGTAGATGCTGCCAGATTTCTTCAGTGATGAAAGGCATAAAAGGATGCAATAACTTCATACTGTTTTCTAACACATACCACAAAACGTATTGAGCTGTCTGTTTACTCTCTTCCGTCTCACGCCCGTATAAACGTAGTTTAATCATTTCTATATACCAATCACAAAGCTCATTCCAAATGAAATCATACAGTAGTCTTCCTGCTTCACCTAACTCATAACCCTCAAGGGCTTCAGTTACTTCTTTGACAGTTTTATTATAACGACTTAATATCCATTGGTCTGCTAAAGTATAGTTAGGTTTCACACCTTTAGGGTCAAAATCCTGGAGGTTCATCAGCATAAAACGAGCAGCATTCCAAATCTTATTAGCAAAGTTTCTAGATCCCTCTAATCTTTCGGAGTGGAAGCGTAAGTCATTACCGGGAGTATTTCCCGTAATTAGCATAAATCTTAAGGTATCTGCTCCATATTCCTCGATAACCTCAAGGGGGTCTACACCGTTACCTAAAGATTTACTCATTTTTCTACCTTGTGGATCTAAAACTAAACCGTGGATAAACACTTCTTTAAAAGGCACTTCACCCTTAAATTCTAAAGCCGTAAAAATCATTCGCGCTACCCAAAAGAAAATGATATCACGACCGGTAACTAGCACTGAAGTAGGATAAAAATGCTTTAATTCAGGAGTCTCTTCAGGCCACCCTAAAGTAGAGAAAGGCCACAAACCAGAGCTAAACCAAGTATCTAGAACATCTGGATCCTGCACTAATTTCTCACTGCTACACTTAGGACAAGTTTTAGGTTCTTCCTTGGCACAAATTATCTCTTGGCACTCTTCGCAATACCAGACGGGAATTCGATGGCCCCACCAAAGTTGACGTGAGATGCACCAATCTCTAATATTTTCTAACCAACCAAGATAGACTTTTGTAAATCTCTCCGGTACAAATTTCAATTCACCCGATTTTACTACCTCAATTGCAGGCTCAGCTAAGGGCTGCATGCGAACAAACCATTGCTTAGATATCATCGGTTCCACAACTGTAGCACAGCGATAACAATGTCCCACTGAGTGAGTATGATCCTGAATCTGAATTAAGTAACCTTGGGCATCTAGATCTTTGACGATCTGATCTCTACAGTCGTAGCGATCAAGTCCTTCATACTTTCCACCCAATTCGTTAATGGTACCATCCTTATTGAGGACCTTGAGTTCTGGCAACTTATGTCTTTTACCAATTTCAAAGTCATTAGGGTCATGCCCAGGTGTTATCTTTAAGGCACCCGTCCCAAATTCTTTTTCTACATACTCATCCCCAATAACAGGTATTTCCCTTTCAGCTATTGGTAGAATTACAGTTTTGCCTATTAAATGCTTATAGCGGTCATCCTCAGGATGCACTGCCACAGCCACGTCGCCTAGCATCGTCTCAGGTCTTGTGGTCGCCACGATTAAGGCCTCTTGAGAGTCCTTGACAGGGTATTTAACATGATAGAAGTTACCCGGCTTATCAGCGTGCTCAACCTCAATGTCTGAAATAGTGGTTTGACACTTAGGGCACCAATTAACAATATAGTTCCCTTGATAAATTAAACCCTTCTCATAAAGCTCCACGAAAACTTCCTGCACGGCTTTAGAGCAACCCTCATCCATGGTAAAGCGTTCCCTGTCCCAGTCACAAGATGTGCCTAGTTTTCGCAACTGGTTAGTGATTCTATTACCATATTGGTGTTTCCAATCCCAAACTTTATCTAAAAATTTCTCTCGGCCTAAATCATATTTAGATAGTCCTTCTTGTTTAAGGGCTTCTTCTACCTTAGCCTGAGTAGCAATTCCTGCATGGTCAGTTCCCGGTACCCATAAGGCATTAAAACCTTGCATTCTTTTCCAACGAGTTAAAATATCTTGTAAAGCATTGTCTAAGGCATGTCCCATATGTAAGGCACCAGTAACATTAGGTGGTGGCATAACTATAGTAAAAGGCTTCTTATCGGTTTCCACCTCTGCATGGAAGCACTTATTGTCCTCCCAATATTTATACCATTTGTCTTCGACCTCTTTAGGGTTATAAGTTGTTGATAAATTTTCTTGCACTTTTTTGCTTCCTCCTCTAGGGATGGATATAAAAAACGATATTCCGCTCTGGACTTCATGAGTAGAACCATAAGACACTTATTTGGCCCGGACTTCATTGGATTTACTAACCTCCCTGTCGGTCGGAGAAAATCTCAATATCAACTCCTGCAAAACAAGTATCTTATGTTCTCAGATTAAGTGAATAGCATTAAAATCTCAATGAACTCCCGCTACATATCATTTTAAATATCCTTCATATTAGATATAAAAATAATTACAGGGTTAAATAATTACGAAATTAATAATAATTACAAGCTTAATCAAATGAAGTCCAAGAGAAATGATATACTTTTACCCACTAAAAAACCCTTCCATCCTAAAAAGGACGAAAGGGTTATCTTCCGCGGTACCACCTTGTTTTCAGGTCTTTGGACCTGACTCTTTGAAAGCTATAACGGGCTTACCCGCACTGAATCTAGTTTACTTCAATTCAGTTGCTCCCGGACGACTTCAAGTGCAGTTAGCTTAGGAAACCTCTCAGCCTAGAGTTTCCCTCTCTTTTAGCCCTTACTACTTTACTACTCCCGATCATTGCGTTTGGAAATTTTAGTTCTTACTAAATTATAATATCCATTATTGACGCAAGTGTCAACTATTACCTTTGATTTTTATGATAAGACCAATACTTTTCTTTGATTCTATCTGTTCTTGCTTGTTGCCTAACTTGATAATCTTTTAGATTTACTCCCACGATTCCCCCAAAAGCCCCGATTAGAGCTAGCGCACCCACTTGCATTAGAAGTCCTGCTATATTATAACCCATTGGAATAACAAGGAAACCTAGGCTCAGTACAATTACTGTATAGCTAAGAGCCACACAAATCCCATGCAGCCAACCATTTTTGCCACTCATTGTCCCTGTTTTAAGACCACCTAGGAGTACGCTTGTAACTAGGATAAGGCTTATCAGACTGGAAAAATGAAATACTTCAGCTTGAGAGATGACTACTGCTAAAATTAAACAGATCAGCCCAATCATGGAAAGAAACAGCCCTCTGCCTAAGCCTAGTAAGATAGCCCGAACATTTAGATAGTCTCCTTCTGTTCCCCCAAACCATCTTGCGGTAACCTTTCTTGCCATTACTATCTCCCCCTAAAGTAAACTTAATTCAATAAAAAATCTATCTTAATCAAGATTTATGCTATTTTTTTTTAAATATTCCGAAAGAAATAAAGGTATGATTCCATAATTTGGCATGGTTATATATTGTCTAATAATCAAAAAACAGGAACCCCCTGAATATACTTTATGGATATAGATAAGAAGGAGGTTTGATATGAAAGTCAAAAAGTATATTGTCTTACTGTTCATCTTTTTAATAGCTATAATTTCCTTATCTGCATGTATGCCCTGGCAAGAGAAGAAAGCGCCACCCCGGCTCAGCCTCGTCACAGTAGATTCTCCGGCTCTAAAGCTACTAAATATCCCCTTCTATGTTGCTCTTGAAAACGGATATTTTAAAGAGCAAGGCTTAGATTTTTCCTTTGACTATGCTAAAAATAATGAGGAAGCTTTAGAGAAATTAATTAAGGGGGATTTTAATGCGGCCTTTCTAAACACAGACCAAATAATCCTGCAGAAGAAAATGAATAAGGAGAAGTTAGTAGTCTTTATGAACTCCTTTCAAGGTTTAGGATCACATTTAGTATCTCGTGAATCAATGCCTTCCTTTCAATGGCAAGAGTTAAAGGATACTACAATAGTAGGGCAGAACCTTGATAGTGTCCCACAGATGGCTCTTGAGTGCGTTTTAAGGCAGAATGAACTTGTACCCCAAGAAGGGGTTACCATCTTCAGAAACCTCCCTTACCGTCTAATGCCTGGCGCTTTTAAAGGAGGAGTTGGAAATTATCTTTATATTTTTGATCCAATCGCAACCCAATTAGAAGCTAGTGATCAGGGACATATCGTTGCGACCCTGGGACCTAAAACAGTTGATTTTTCCTTGCAGAGCTATTTTAGCAGTGAAAAGTTCCTGAAAAGTCATCCCGTAGCAAGCCAGAAGTTCGTTAATGGTGTTTATAAAGCTCAGCTCTGGATGCAAAAGTACCCAAGTACCAAAACAGTTAAATTGATTGAAGAACACTTCTCCGATTTAGATGAAGCTACTTTGTTGAAAATTGTGGACCGTTATAAGGCAGCTGATTTCTGGAAACCAGAACCCAGCCCAAGGCAAGAAAGCCTAGACTCTCTTCAAGACACTTTAATTGAAGGAGGGGTAATACATGAAAAACTGCCCTCCAACGATCTGGTTTTCACCACATACGCTGAAAAGGCAGTTAAAAGTGTAACCTTACCTGTTGAAAAGAAGAAAACCTTCTGGGATAAAGTCAAAGATAAATTTAAGTAGTAATTTAAGTAATTATTCCTGTTAAGACTAAAAGAAGAAACGCTACGTAGAAAAAGCCACCGGATAAAAGAACAAAGGCACTTAACTGTTTTTTAACAAGCACATGAAAAAATATTAGGGCTGCTGAGATTAGTACCAAAATGGCACTAGTTAAGGCAGCCTTAGTTAATACCCAAGGAGTCAGCCAAATTCCAATAGCAGGAATTATAGAGCTTTGAAAGACCATCGCTCCTGTGATATTTCCTAACGCCAGAGTATCCTTTCGTTGACTTACCCAAATAACAGAGTTAAACTTTTCCGGTAACTCTGTCGCAATTGGTGTAATAATAATCGATAAGATAAAGGCAGGCAATTGCCACATCTCTGCTAAACTCTCAATCCCCCCAACAAAAATCTTAGCGCCAACTACGATTCCAAATAATGCTACAAAAACCTGGGCTAAAATTCGTCTGAGGCCAGGAAAATAATTTCCCCGAGCAAAGATTAGAGGATTAAGCTCACTCTCCCCAATTCCTTTGCCTGATCTAATCGTATTGTAGGCATAAAATACATAAGCTAAAATCAAAACTACGGATACAATTACCTTTTGGGCATGGGTGTCCAAAAAAGCCGCTAAAATAGCTAGTGAATATACCACTAAAAAGAAGCCTAAATCTCGAAGCATCACGCTTCGATCTATCTTCATTTGAGTACCTCTGCGTCTTAGCAAGGAAAATATGATGACCGCAGTTCCAGTTACAAATAAAGCTAAGGTACCCAGCATAAAAGGAGCTCCCAGAATAGCCCCAACCCCAATTTCTTTGGCGGTTTCGCCAACACCAAACATAATCGCAATAATTGGAACTAGAGTTTCCGGCAAGGCGGTACCAACAGCAGCAAGAATGCTCCCGACAGCCCCTTCTGATAGGTTTAGACGTTTCCCGAGCCACTCCACCCCATTGGTAAATAGTTCCGCACTTACTAGGATAATGCCTAGACTTACAATTAAAACAATAATACTACTAGCCAAATCGGTGCCCCCCTGACAGTTATTTACTCAGGATAAATATATTCCTGAAGATACTGCCATAATTCCTCTTTTCCATCTTTTGTTTCAGAAGAGAAGGTAATTATTTTGTCACCAGGGTGAAGTTGCAACTTTTCTTTGACTTCTTTTACGTGTTTAGCGCGTTGACCGCGAGAAATTTTATCGGCTTTTGTGGCCACAACTACCACGGGTCTCTCAAAATGCTTGATCCAGTTGTACATATAGACATCATCTTGTGACGGCGAATGCCTTAAATCCACTAGTAATACAATTAACTCCAACTTGTCCCGTTCTTTCAGATACGCCTCGATCATTTTGCCCCAAGTAGCTCTGGCTTCTTTAGATACTTTTGCATAGCCATAGCCCGGCAAGTCCACAAAGAAAAATTCCTTGTTAATGTCGAAAAAATTTATACACTGGGTTTTACCGGGCTTACAACTTGTTCTAGCTAATGCCTTACGGTTAAGTAAAGCATTAATTAAGGAGGACTTGCCCACGTTTGATCTGCCAATAAAGGCAATCTCCGCAAATCCATCTTCTGGGTACTGCTTTGGTCCTACTGCACTAATTACATAATCCGCTGACATTATTTTCATTTTCTACTCCCACTCCACCAATGCTCTTGGTAAAACTTCATCCATATGTTCAACCAAGAAAAACTGTAGTTTTCCTTTAACTTTTGCAGGTATTTCTTCTAAATCCTTTTTATTGTCCATTGGCATAATAATAGTTTTGATGCCAGCCCTATGCGCTGCCAAAACTTTTTCTTTTATTCCCCCGACGGGTAATACCCTGCCTCTAAGAGTTATTTCACCGGTCATGGCCACATCGCGTCTAATCTTTTTGTTCATCAACGCAGAAGCTAAAGCCGCAGCCATTGTTATGCCCGCTGAAGGACCATCTTTAGGAATTGCCCCCTCAGGTACATGGACATGGATATCTAGATTTTCGTGAAAATCCTCCGAAATATTTAGTTCATGAACTTTAGTTCTGATATAGCTAAATCCAGCTTGAGCCGATTCCTTCATTACTTCACCAAGTTTACCTGTTAAGGTCAATTTTCCTTTACCCTTTACAGTACTGACTTCAATGGCCAAAGTATCACCACCGACTTCAGTCCAGGCGAGTCCTGTAGCTACCCCAACCTGATCGCTCTGTTCCACTAAACCATAGCGGTACCTTGGGATACCTAAGAATAGAGGCAAGCTATGAGTAGTAACCTTAACCTTTTTATCAGGTTCTTCTACTATCTGACGAGCTGCTTTACGGCAAACCGTTGCTATTTGACGCTCTAAACTTCTCACACCCGATTCTCTGGTATACTCTCTTATAAGTCTACGCAAAGTATTATCGGAAAGGTTAATCTGCTCTTTTGTTAAACCGTGCTCTTTTGTTTGCTTAGGTACTAAATATCGTTTTGATATTTCGACCTTTTCTTCTTCTGTGTACCCTGCGATATATATGATCTCCATCCTATCCAGCAAGGGTCTTGGGATGTTATGAAGAGCATTTGCAGTAGTTATAAACATCACGTTTGATAGATCAAAAGGAGCCTCTAAATAGTGATCAGCAAAGGTAGAATTCTGCTCAGGATCTAGAACTTCCAGTAGAGCCGCAGATGGATCACCTCTAAAGTCCATACTCATTTTATCGATTTCGTCCAATAAAAATACTGGATTCTTCGACTTAACTTGCCTAATTCCTTGAATGATCCTGCCGGGCATGGCCCCAACATAAGTTCTTCGATGGCCTCTAATTTCCGCTTCATCCCTTACTCCTCCAAGAGACATGCGGATATATTTTCTCTCTAACGCTCTAGCAATAGACCTAACGAGAGATGTCTTACCCACCCCTGGAGGGCCTACGAAACAGAGAATAGGACCTTTCATTTTCTTAGTTAACTGCCTTATAGCCAAGTATTCTAAGATTCGCTCCTTAACTTTACCCAACCCATAATGATCTTCATCTAGGATTTCTTCTGCCTTATTAATGTTTAATCTATCCTTAGTCTGCTTAGTCCAGGGAAGATCTAACATCCAATCCAAATAGTTTCTAATAACTCCCGATTCTGCTGCCATCGGTGGCATCTTTTCTAACCTTTCTACCTCTTTCAATGCTCTCTCATTGATATCTTTAGGAAGCTTAGCTTTAGCAATCTTCTCACGATATTCTTCAGCTTCGGCAACTCTTTCGTCTTTATCGCCAAGCTCTTTTTGAATAGCCTTCATTTGCTCACGCAGATAATATTCCTTCTGACTCTTTTCCATTTGTTTGCGAACTCGAATATTAAGCTTTCGTTCTAGCTCAACGATTTCCATTTCTTTTGCTACAATGCCCGAGAGGAGTTCTAGTCTCTTCTCCACCGTAACAGCTTCTAGAACTCTTTGTTTGTCGTCTATCTTTAAAGTTAGATGTGAGGCTACGATATCAGCCAAACGGCCAGCTTCTTCTAAATTCACAATTGAAACCACTGCCTCAGGTGGAATCTTTTTGCTTATTTTGATGTATTGTTCAAATTGGTAAACTAGGCTTCGCATCAAAGCCTCGATTTCCGGTGTTTTATTATCTTCGTCAACAAACTCAGTTAATGAAACCCTGAAAAATGGCTCGTTCTCAACATATTCGTCTATCTTTGCCCTACCTAAGCCTTCCACAAGAACTCTAATTGTGCCTCCAGGTAATTTAAGCAATTGCTTTACTTCGGCAATAGTCCCAACTTCAAAAATATCTTCATGATCAGGTTCATCTTTCTGAGCTTCTTTCTGAGTGGCTAAAAAAATCATTCTATCCTGAACCATGGCTTCTTCAATTGCTTTGACTGACTTTTCTCTTCCTACATCTAAATGAATTACCATATAAGGAAAAACCAATATTCCCCTTAAGGGTAGTAAAGGAAGAATCTTTTTCCCGTCTTTCTTTTCATTTTCTTCTGTCACAACTACACCTCCGAAACCGTCATATATAGTATAAAATCAAGTGTTCACAGCTTTATTAGTATATTCTAACATAGCAACTTTAATTCTCCAAATAATGGACAAGAAAAGCACATATATATCAGTTCCCTCAAAATGCGCTTTTCAGTACTTCAAACCACAGTCTTGTTTCCACTATTGTGGAAACATATAAATTCCTGAAGTACAAGAAATGTGCGAATATATCAGTTCCCAAAAATCGCGCTTTTCAGTACTTCAAACCACAGTTATGTTTCCACAAATGTGGAAACATATTCATTCTTGAAGTACAAGAAAAAAACCCCTAATCTTAGGGGCTAATATTACTTGACGCAGAAGGGTGAGAAGCTGGAAAAAGATTGAATTTAGGTTGGAGTAAAATATCCTTTTTCAGTACTGCCTCATTAACTTTTAGAGCTTCTGTTAATACTTCTTCAATTCGTTCTACGGGAATAACTTCAATGCCTTCCATTTCGGCAAAGATCTGTTGATAGTTGTCTTTGGGGATAATCACCTTTTTAGCACCTGCCTGCTTTGCGGCTTCAACCTTGGCTATCACTCCACCAATCGGTTTAACGGAACCTCTAATTGAAACCTCTCCCGTCATGGCCATTTCATGGTCTACAGGAATATTCGTAATAGCCGAATATACCGCTGTTGCTATAGTCACACCGGCAGAAGGACCATCAATTGGCGTACCGCCCGGAAAATTAACATGGATATCATAATTTCTAGGATCCACATCTAGATTTCTCCTTAAAACTGTTAGAACATTTTCTACTGAACCCTTGGCCATACTTTTACGACGTATAGTCTTGCCGGCTCCGCCAATTTCCTCTTCTTCGACTACACCCGTTACCACTACTTTGCCTTTGCCTTTTTCAGCTGCGATAACGCTTACCTCTAATTCCATTAATACGCCCATATTAGGACCGTAGACAGCAAGGCCGTTTACTAAACCAACCTGTGACTTAAGTGGTATTTTCTTCTCGGGGCGTGGTGAATATTGCCCACTATTTACAACCCACTCAACATCGGACGTTTTAATCTCCTTTCTCTTATCAGTCAGAGCTATACCAGCAGAGATTTGAATAATGTTAACGGCTTCTCTACCGTTGCTTGCATACTTTTTAACCACTTCAATACCTGCAGCCTCCGTAGGAAAACCTATTTTTTCAGTAGCATTCAAAGCAATCGCCCCCACTTCCTCTGGAAATAAGGATCGGAAGAACACTTCTAAGCATCTTGAACGAATTGCCGGAGGAATTTCATGGGGCATTCTGGTTGTTGCTCCAACAAGCCTAAAATCGGCTGGCAAGCCATTTTGAAATATATCATGAATGTGGGAAGGAATATTCTTTTCTTCAGAACTATAATAAGCACTCTCAAGGATTACCTTGCGATCCTCTAATACCTTTAGCAATTTATTAATTTGGATTGGATGTAATTCACCTATTTCATCAATGAATAGTACACCCCCGTGGGCCTTAGTGACAGCACCTTGTTTTGGTTGAGGAATACCTGCCATACCCATAGCTCCTGCACCTTGATAAATTGGGTCATGGACGGATCCGATAAGGGGATCTGCAATACCCCGTTCATCGAACCTAGCCGTAGTTGCATCAAGTTCTATAAATTTAGCATCTGCTTTAAAGGGTGATAAAGGGTTTTTCTTAGCCTCTTCAAGTATTAGCCTTGCTGCAGCCGTCTTGCCCACTCCAGGCATACCGTAGATCAATACATGTTGAGGATTAGGTCCACAAAGAGCTGCCCGTAAGGCTTTCAGTCCCTCCGCTTGACCAATAATCTCCTCAAACTTCTGTGGTCTGGTCTTTTCCGATAACGGTTCAGTTAGCGAAATAGTTCTCAGTTTCTGAATTTTATCCAGCTCTTTGCGAGACTCCCTTTCCACAGCGTGTTTATTACCCTGTTGTTGCTTTAACATATTCCAAAAATATAAACCTATAACTATACCAAAAAACACCTGGACAAATGTTATGATACTTCCCCAACCGCTACTCACTCTAATCGGCCTCCTCGATTTCCTAATTTTGCACTTCTTTATTATTGCCGATTAATTCTCTAACTAATCTAAGCGAAAATGAAAAAAGCATTATTTTGCTCTGGACTTCACTAGTACTGTTACCCGAGCAGAGCTCAGACAGTGCTACGTTTCAACTCCCGCAAAACAACACTTCTTTATTCTTTCATCATTGCAACGATTTATTTGAGAATTATCTTGAGCATCAATCCCTCTGTCAATTTGCGAGAAAAACCTGTGCAACGGTTAGGTATCACGGACCGCCATTTTGTATTGAAGGGTATAATTTATTTCAATAGTCTCTGTTAAAGAACTAAAGGGGATCAAAGTTTTAACCCCTTTGCTAATGCGCAGTAGTTATCTACTGTGACATAAAATAAGGGTTTCCTTACCAACTCCCACTTCCCTCAAAAAAGTAAAAAGCCAGCATTCACTGCTGACTTGTAATTACATATTTTATGGAGGCGAGGGGAAACCCCTGTCCGAAGGAACAACTACAAAAGCTTCTCCGAGGGCAGGCTAATGATTTAAGTTTCGCATCTTTGACGCCCAGGGCCAAGTTCGGAGATACTCGATAAATTTCCCTTAGGCTATCTTTGCCTCCTATTTTATTCCTCAGCCTTAGCTTCTTCTCTAGCTTTTTCTTCAGCCTTTTTGGCTTCTTCTCTAGCTTTTTCCTCTGACTTCTTTAATTCTTCCCTTGCCTTTTCTTCTTCCTTTTTAGCCT
>JUEG02001189.1_pt1 | contig 66860 bp, 43 predicted proteins | sample 432341 | NCBI WGS metagenome assembly JUEG02 (sample SAMN02953476, study PRJNA257561) | rock porewater metagenome | biome: terrestrial; feature: Opalinus Clay rock; material: porewater; isolation source: Opalinus Clay rock BIC-A1 borehole | place: Switzerland: Mt Terri URL, St-Ursanne ... | reverse complement strand
AATTCCACCAGCCCCAGCAGCTCCAACTGCACCGGTCCAAGATGATGAAAACAATACCTTTGGTTGGACGAACGTAGAGGGATATACTGAAGCCTCTGATTATGAGTATAGCGTTGATGGAGGAACCACTTGGGTAACCTGTACAGCGAATCCACAAAGCTTACCAAACGAAGCCTATGCAATAGGTGACGTAAAAGTACGAGTAAAAGCTGACGGCTCAACGCAGCGCCCAGCAGGAGAGATCCTTAGCTCAACTGCAGCCTACACAGTCAACGTAGTAATTCCACCAGCCCCAGCAGCTCCAACTGCACCGGTCCAAGATGATGAAAACAATACCTTTGGTTGGACGAACGTAGAGGGATATACTGAAGCCTCTGATTATGAGTATAGCGTTGATGGAGGAACCACTTGGGTAACCTGTACAGCGAATCCACAAAGCTTACCAAACGAAGCCTATGCAATAGGTGACGTAAAAGTACGAGTAAAAGCTGACGGCTCAACGCAGCGCCCAGCAGGAGAGATCCTTAGCTCAACTGCAGCTTACACAGTAAACACTGTAGCACCGCTTGAATACCTAAGCGCTTTGGTGGATTCTACAAACAAAATAGTGACACTCAAATTTAGTGACAATATTTTTTATACAAATTCTCTTGAGCAGTTAAAGTCAGCGATCACATTTGCTGCAGACGGATCAACATTCCAAGCTTTATCCGCTAATGATACGATTGCGACTAATTCAAAGACACTTGTAATTTCCTTTGCTACCAAATTAGAAGGTAGTGAGAACGTAATTAAAATTGCTGCCAATTCCCTCAAAGACTCTTCCAACAACATACTACAAACACCAATTACGACCGAACCAATTAGCGTATTAGACGAATGCTTCATCGCAACAGCAGCCTTTGGTTCAAAGAACCAGTCAGACGTTGTTCTCCTACGCCAATTCCGTGATCAATTCTTGCTCACCAATCCAATCGGTCAGGCGTTCGTAGAAACATACTACACCTATTCTCCACCAATTGCGCAAACCATTGCAGGCAGCGTAATATTAAAATTCGTGACCCGGATTCTCCTCCTACCTTTAGTAGCGATTGTCTACATGTTGTTCCACCCAGTCCTATTAGTGGGAGTTCTCTCGGCTATAACATTTATGCTCCTTCAACGACGTAAAAGAAAAGAGGCTTTAATGCGTTAGACTTAGGTAAACCATGCTTTATCTTCAAATTTAATTTATACGTACAGACGCGCTACAGTGTTCTAAATAGGAGCGCTGTAGCGTGTCTATTAGGTTAATCATGCTCTCTATTAAAAAGAATATATCTACTAAAAAATACGTATAAATCCTAATAAATAAGGGGGTATATTTCAGAAAATCCAATGATGGAGAAAAAGCTTAAATTGGGGGGGATACAATGGTAAGGATAGTGAAAAAACTCATTTCCATAATCCTTGCAGTGGCAGTGATCATGTCGGGAACCTTAATCCTGCCACCACAAGGACTTGCTGAGGTTGGAAATACAATATCGGGGACAATATCACTGCCAGGGAGTGTAACTGCACCTCTTGGCGGCATTGAAGGAACCGTCAAGGCTTGGTCCGAAGACGGCGACGTTAGCTATTTAACCAATTTCAATATTCCTCAAGGCGTCGAGTCTACAACATATGCAATTACGCTACCAATAGACACTTCAATTTCGGATTATCGTGTAAGGTATTATTTAAATGAAAGTTATCCCGGGTATGTGGGGAATGGGTACTATTCCTCAGAACGGACTACAGCAGATTATGATTCTGCAACCTTCATAGACCTAAATAGTGGTAATGCAACCGGAATTAATCTCACAATCTATACCGGTAATACAATTAATGGAACAATATCATTATCTGAGGGTACTGCACCAGCGAGTGGGATAGAAGGGGAGATTAATATCTTCTCTGATTGTAGCGACGAAAACTATTATGGAGATTTTTATATTGCGCCAGGAAGTGCTTCCTCAACTTATTCAGTTACGGTACCAGATCAGGATTCACTCACGGAATATCGTGTCCAATACTATTCCCATAATCAGTATCCTGGTTATGTAAATGGAGGTTATTATTCCCTTGATGGAACAACAGCAAATTACAGTTCGGCAGCCCTTGTCAATGCAAGCTCTGGAAATCAAGACGGTATCGATCTTACCATTTATACGGGTAATGTTATTACAGGAACCATCGCCTTGCCAACCAGTGTAAATGCTCCCTTTGGAGGGTTGGAAGGGAATATTTATGTCCAATCTGAAAACGATGAAAGCAATTATTATTCGGAATTTGAAATTGAAGCTGGAAACAATTCAACCACCTATTCAGTTACAGTACCAGAATATGTTAATAGTTGCCGTGTGAGTTATTACCTTTATGATGGCGTTTCTGGGTATTTAAGTGAAGGTTATTATTACTCCAGTTCAGAAACAACTACAAAATACAGTTCAGCCACGCTGATTGATCCCAGTTCGGGAAACATTTCAAATATTAATCTTAGGATTAATACAGGTTCTACTATTTCCGGAATTATTGCGCTGCCGAACAATGTATATGCCCCAGCTGGAGGGATAGAAGGAAGTCTTGAAATCTATACCACCGACGATAACGACTTTTTTTATTCAAGGTTTGAAATGGATGAAGGAGATAATTCAGTCGAGTATACAGTAACAGTCCCAGAAGGGGATGAAGAATATCAAGTCAGTTACTACCTTTACGATACTGTTCCGGGATTCTTAAGAAATGGATATTACGCATTAAACGGAACAACCTTAGATTATGGGGACGCGGCCCCTGTGGTTTTGAGTGGAGGGAATGTCAACGGAATCAATCTTACGATATTAACCGGAAGTATCATTTCAGGAACCATCTTACTACCGAATGGTGAGGTAGCTCCTGAAGGGGGACTAGAAGGTAATATTAATCTTTCACCAGTGAACGGTGGATACAGTTATAGCACAAACTTTTTTATTAACTCAGAGGATAGTTCTGTCGATTACCAAGTAACTCTACCCGAAGAGGCTTTAAATGCTCAATACCGTGTGAGCTATTATCTGTACGATAATTATAGTGCATATCTAGGCAATGGGTATTATGCTACAGGGGGAACAACTCCATACTATAATTCTGCAAGCGAAATCAATTTAAGTGAAGGTATTGGGGTTGATATAACCTTATTAAAAGGGGTTTTCGTCTCGGGTACCATATCCTTGCCTGGAGGTGAAAGGGCACCTAATGGGGGAATCCGGGGAGGTATTGATTTGCTGCCGGTGAGTGGAGGGTACAGTAGCTATGTAAACTTTTCTATTCCTTCAGGCGGCAGTTCTGTAGATTACACAGTAACCCTTCCCATTAATACTTCAAATACCCTATATCGTGTACAATACTATCTTCATGATAGTTATCCCGGCTACTTAAAACATGGATATTACTCCTCAAATGGAATAGCAACAACGGACTATAATTCTGCAGCACAGATTAGCGTAAGTACAAACGACGTAACTGGAATAGACTTTACATTATTAACAGGTGTCACCATTTCTGGATCGATCTCGTTACCTGAGGGTGAGACGGCACCTAGTGAAGGAATCGAAGGGGAAGTCAGTGTAGCGATTCCAAACGGAGTTAGTTATTCCGGAGACTTTAGCATTTCTGCGGGAGAAAGTTTCAATAACTATACAATTACAATACCCGAGAGTACTTCAGTTAACGGATATATTGTCAGTTACGTGCTCAATAACAATGATTATAATGACTATATAAATGTAGGATATTATTTAGCAGGCGAAACAACGACGAATTATGATTCTGCTACCCGAGTTAATGTAAGTACAGAAGATGTTAGTGGTATAGACCTAACCCTATTAAAGTGGCTTGACAATCCGGATGATCATGGGAACACGCTAGAATCAGCATCTGCGATCAGTCTGGGGACCAGCTCTTCCAACCAATTATATCCTGCTGGGGATATCGACTTTTTCAAGTTTATTCCTAATCAAACCTGCAGTCATATCTTTACAACGATTTCAGATTATGATACCTATGGTTACTTATTTGATGCCACGGGAAACGAGTTAGTATATAACGATGATGATGGGGATGGGAATAACTTACTTATAACCTACGACTTGCAAGCTGGCCAAACTTATTACCTTAAGGTCAGAATGTTTAGTTCCACAGCTACGGGGAGTTATCAACTAAGTGTAACAGAAACAGCGACAAACCCAGTCCCAGTGAGTGCAATAACTCTTGACCTAACAAGCATTAATCTCAAAGTAGGGGAGACACAACCACTAATAGCCACCATTTTGCCGGAGAATGCTACCGACAAGAGCGTAACATGGACGGTATCCAGCCAGAGCGGAAGCAACATTGCATCAGTGTTCGATGGAGTAGTAACGGCCATTAACCCAGGAACAGCCGTGATCAAAGTTGCAAGTAATGCAAATTCTGAGTTCTATGCAGAATGCTTTGTTACTGTGAATCCGCCAGGCGACAAAACTGCTCTTCTATCGGCGATAACACAAGCGCTAACTATCCATGATTCAGCTAATGAAGGGACTGCCGTTGGTCAATACGCCATTGGCTCGAAGGCTATTTTACAAGCAGCCATCACCCAAGCTCAAGCGGTCGCTAGTGATGGATTGGCTACCGATGCTCAGGTTACTCAAGCTATTGCGAACTTAACAGATGCAGTTGATATATTTGAAGCTGGAAAAGTCTTAGCAACTGGTTTCAGCGCCACCCCAATCGTGGAACTAGGGGTTAACCCTAACGATAGTGATAGTGCAGGATTGTTCATCGGACTAGCCGGCATCAAAGATTCAGCAAATAATCCTGTAGCGAACAGCCTAATCTCAGGTTATGAAATCGAAGTAAACTTCGATCCCGACCAAGTATTCATCCCTTATGCACTAGATCAGTCAAACTCAGGGGAATTGTTCAGCCATAACGTTGAAACATCCAATGGTATTGGCAAAGTTCTAGTTTCTTGTGCCTCAGGAAGTGAGATTTCGTCCTTCGATCAACTGTTTTTTATCCCAATAGTCCTCAAAGGGTCTGCAAGAGACCTGACAAGTATCTCCGTGGTCTATAAAGATGTTCGGGACGACGATATCCATAGAATTCAAATCCCAACCGTAGGTAATCTTAGATTCCAGAAAGGGAAAATCTTTAACGAGGACCTAACCTATCCCGAGACTAGTATTGCGCCAAAGCCAGGAGTTGCGGATGCTATCGCCGGTCTACAATATCTGGCAAACCGCAGGAGTGTCGGTTTAGGCCCGAATTATGTTAATCCCGTCAACATGGCATCAATTATTGAGACACAAAATACGATAGCCAACCCGAGTGTCAAAGACATCATAGCCCTCTTACAGTACACCGTGAATTTACGGGACGATCAGTTTCAGCCGCTTAACGTAGTACCCGGTAAACTCGAATTTGGCTATCACCGAACAGTCGGTACAAACAACGGTATAAAACTAGAAATCTTTGATAGTGAACTAGAAAACGGCGACCTAGTCCAGCTACTGAGAGGAAGCGACAATACCGATCTTATTTCACCGGTAACCGTGGAAAAAACAGCCGCGGGAGTCCCTCTTGTTTTGGATAATATCACCTTTGACAGTGAACTATACCTTAGATTAAAAATCACAAGGGGTAACCTTGTGGGAGAACGACTTATCTTTGAAAGCATGAAAGTGAGCATGGCTGGTTTTAAAGTAGTAGATAACGAAGATGTGACAGACATCACTGTAAGCGGACTTCAAACAGGTGACCAAGTAAACCTTTATACAGAAAACGAGACACAAATTGGAAGCCCACTAACCGTTGCGGCAGGTTCTTCGCTTGTTACCTTTAGTAATATCAACATCGCTAATAGTGGGTTAAGGGTAGAGATCATCCGCCCCAATCCAGTGAGCAGAACGCCAAAACTCTTCTTCCGTTGGGAAGACATGATCAACTTCGGCTTAAAGTCAGAACTATCTTCAAATGGGCTTATGTCTGTTACGGTTGAATACCTTGAAAGTGGCGATGTTGTTAATCTATTCGACATAGCAGGTGTCCCCGTACCCGGAAGAGTAGGATTGCCGGCGGTTGACGGTAAAGTCATTATGAATGATTTAAGCCTCACTGCGTATTATGTCGAAGTAATCCGTGGCGGCTTTCACTCTCGAAAGAAAATGACAAAGGTACCCATAGGTCGTGTGGAGTTTGGGGTCGGCATTCATGAGGGTTCCCAGAGTGGTAAACAACTTCATCTATATGATTTGCAAATTGGTGACGAAGTTGAGGTTTTTAGAGGTAGCGATAATTCCTCTCTAATCAATCCTATAATCGTTGATGCCGCTAAACCGAGCCCATTTATCATTGACAACGTTAGTTTTGGCAATGAATTGTTCCTTAAAGTTCGTGTTATGCGCAATGGCTTAGTCGGCATGCGTGAAGTTTTTGAGAATCTGTCCATTGGTATGGGAACCTTGGAGTCGAACAACTCAACGAGTATCTATGTTGAAGGCCTGATTAGTGGAGATGAAGTTACCCTATTCAAGGCAAGCGGACCACAAATCGGAAGCACTCAGATAATCGCAGCTGGAAGCACGGAAACTGTCTTCAATAACGTGAGCCTGACAAATGAAGATGGGATCAAAGTTCAGATAAGGCGTCCAAACCCGGACAGCTTAACTCCAAGCATGTTTCAAAGTTGGGGAAAACTTATTAACTTTTACTGGCATGTAGAACAAACAGCAAACGGCCTTGAAACAATCATTGTCGGAGGACTGATCAGCGGGGACGTTGTCAATCTCTACGACATTAATGGTGTACCGATTGCCGGGAAGCAAGGTTTATCCTCAGATGCCAACAGCCAAGTCACTCTAAGGGATTTAGTTCCTCAGGTATATCAGATAGAAGTCGTAAGAGGTACTGTCCACTCCAACTGGCAAAAAATTAAATCGCCGATTCCCAGCACGGTAGTAACCGAAACTCCAGCCATTACAGGTACTATCAGATCAGGAGATACCAGTATCTCAGGTACAGCACCTGCAGAAGCAACCATCCGATTAAGCATTGACGGAGTAGCAACCTTACCTGTAATTGCAGATCTTAACGGTAACTGGACAGTCTCCGGACTGACCCTTTCCCAAGGTAATGTCATATCCGTATCCGCCCAATCGGCAGGAAAAGCTATCAGCCCAGCCTATGTGGTAACGGTAAGCGGACCTGATGTGCAAGTATTGGATCCGGGAACCGTAACCGGAGAATTCGAACATTGGAAAATCAATACGACCGGTCTGGAGGCCTTAACGGATTATGAGCTCAGCCTCAGTGATAACTCGGTCATTGAAGTCACGACAGACGAAAACAAGAGCATCCAATTTACCGAGGCCCAAATGGAAACGTTAGCTTCGCTTGGAGCAGAGACCATCGAAATACGTAAGCCCGCTAATAGCCTGACACCAGCCAGTCCTTTTGTCACTCTTCTAACCGTTAGCAGCATTGGAGAAGCCCCCATAAACTTGGAAAGGGATCCTGGCAACGATGGTTACAATACGGGCGATGAGGTACTTCTAGGTGGAGATATCTCAGGTAAACCTTATGAAATCAAAGTAGGCTCCGACATATGGACGGGTGAGATTAGTAATCAGCCCCATGTCTCCTTGACTGGTAGTGGGGATATAGCCAATTTAACGATCCCTTCAGCAGAAACGACGCTACTCATTCGTTTACAAGGTCTAGCTGACAAGGTCCCCAGTATGAGTTGGGCAGTGCCTTGTGACCTTGGCGGTGGCGGCGGCGGTTCAGGAGAAAGTGGCGGAGGTGTAACACCTAATCCCTACCTGAATGTCACCTCAAGCTCGTTTGAGGAAGGAGGTGTTATACCTGATGTCCATATACTTTCAGGAGACGAGAACGACTACACCGTTCCTGGAGCGGAAAATCAGAGTATTCCACTGAATTGGGGAACCGCGGCACAAGCAGGACATTCCTTCTTTATCATCATGACGGATGTTTATGCTAATAATTGGAATCACTGGGTCGTGAAAAATATCCCCAATACGATCACCTCGCTTAATGCGGGTGCATCTGAGACAAGTGATCAACCAGGCACAGGCAGTATGCCCTTAGGTAGCGAAGAACTGCTGACCACTTGGGGTCAAGATGCTGGATTCACTAACGGATACTATGGGCCAAAACCCCCTTCCGGTAGTGGAACCCACCACTATGTAATCGAAGTCTTTGAATTAGATATCCCATATATTGACACCACGGACGAAACTATTTATGGCTATACTTACAACCAATTAAGAGAGAAGATTAATGGCCATATAGTCAGGTCTGGTAAACTTTCTGGAACGTATACAGCACCTTAACTCTAGGAATCTTGTAATCCTAACAAATAACAGCGTAAGCCCTAGTCTCTCTCATGAGATCAGGGCTTATGATTTATAACCCTAGATTTAGATACGTACACTGATAATACTGAGAGAGGGGTTATCAAGATGGTTCATCTAACTTCAAAAGTCTTACCTCGTTTTTATGCACTCCTGCTCGTTATACTCATGTTTACGAGTTCCTTACTGATCAATAATCCACAGAGTAGTTTTGCAGCAGGATCCCAACCTTCAGTTAAAATCGAATCTTGCCAAATCGCGCCAGGTGAAACGGTTGTTGTCGCTATTAAGGGTCAAAACATACCAAGCCCTGGCATTGCAGGCTATCAAATCAGCATTCAATACGATCCTCTCAAACTCGAAGTGAGTTTAGAAAAAACGTCTGCGGATTCCTTTAAAATGCTGTTTCCTAATACGACTATATCGGGCAACATCGGACTTTCCGCTGTTCAAACTACCGGTGTCGACGGAGACATAACCTTGGCGTCCTTACGAGTTAAGGCTAGAGATATGGCTTCAGGCAGCAGTGAGCTAAAGCTTACCGTTAAAGACGTCGTGTTAGAAGATTTAAAGAGTCTGGATGTACAAGTTGCCAATGGTCAAGTCGACATCTCATCAGGATCCAGTCAAAATCCCCAACCAATGAGTCCTTTATCCATCAACATTGTGAATTTACCCCCGGCAACGATTAATCAAGCCTATAGTACTACCCTGAGGGCAAGGAATGGAGTTCCACCCTACACATGGTCAGCAGTAGGATTGCCCAAGGGATTAACGATCAATTCCCAAACTGGAACGATTTCAGGGACACCCGCTTCGAACGCAACCACTAGCATTGTTCAAATCACCGTTAGGGATAGTCAATCTCCAGCTCAAACCGTCCCTATAGAATTCCCCCTTGAAGTTGAAGAATTAAACTCAGGAGGCAACTCCCGTCAAGGCCAACCGGCTGCACCACAACCGGAACAACCCATACCTACCCCCCAGGTGGTTGAAACTCAGCGAGTGTCTGGAACGACCGCTACCCAGACAGCCGTCCAAATCGCCGAACAAACTGGGTGGACAGGACAAGCCATTCTCGCCTCCTCAACCTCCTATGGCATGGTCGATGCCCTGACCGCTGGGCCCTTAGCGTTCTACTTGAAAGCACCTATCTTGTTGACCGAGGCCGGAAACACACTAAACCCAGATACTAAAGCAGAACTCATCAAGCTCAAGGTCAAGACCGTCTACGTGACCAGTGGAACGGGTGTTATTAGTCAGGCAATCTTAAATGAGCTTAAGGGGATGGGCATTACCGTTGAGTCCCTTGGCGGGGTAGATCGATTTGCTACTTCGGCCAATATTGCTCAGAAGATGGTCGACCTGGGAGCTCAAGTGGACAAGGTAGCCATCGCTTATGGTTGGAAAAACCAAGATGCCCTTTCCATTGCCTCCATTGCTTCTGCACAAACTCAGCCCATTCTCTTAACCGAAAAAGAAATAATCCCTAATAGTGTAAAAACGTTCCTGACCACGAACAAGAACATTAAAGCTACAGATGTTATTGGTGGAACTGGTGTAATAAGTGATGGGTTAATAACTCAGCTGCCAAGTGCAACACGTCATGCTGGTAACACAGCCTATGACACGAACACCCAAGTTCTAAAAGATTTCGACGCATCCATTAGGTATGATGATGTCTACCTAGCTAATGGTGAGACAGGGATTGATGCTCTTGCAGGCGCACCACTTGCTGCTCAATCCAAGGCGGCTATTATTCTCACAAACCAAGTCGTTCCGGAGGCCGCAACCTTTGTGAAAAGTAAACTCACCTCTACCAGTGTTGTGACAGCTCTCGGTGGTAAAGCTGCTGTTCCTGAAACCGTTCTAACGCGGGTTTCATCAAAATAATCAATGACTACTCAGCCCAACCTATACTGAAGTTGGGTTGAGTAGTATGTAATCAGATAAATGCGAGAATATTTTGCATTGAAACAAGCAGGAATACCTGCTTTTCATGGAGAATCATAAAAAGCAGGTATAGCGTTTAGACAAATATGCTAGATTGAGGAGATTCGTGTAATTTTTCGTTAATAGACATTACTCATCAAAATCCTAGAAATTTCAATCTAATAATTTTATACGGGCGGTTTTGCCTTTTTTAAGGGGGTGAAGGGCAAATTTCGTCCAAAAAAAGCAGGATAAACGTATTTATGGGACTAATGTCCCATTGAAAGCTTTCCATAGGCTGTATAAAGTTATTGATAACATTGTTTATAATTTAGGAGGTGAGGGACGACCTAAAACGTCCTTAGCATAAAAAGCGTCGATTTAGATCTGATATTATTTGAAGGATACGATCCGACAAAGGTGAGAGGAGAAATTCACTATATGAAAAGAACTAAAAAAGTTATAGCCTCATTAGCTATAGCGGGTATGGCCCTTTCGATGATTCCCTTTAATGTGCTCGCACAGGACGCAGCGCCGGTAGCAGCACCTGCTCGTTTAGGTGGATACACCGCCGCACAAACAGCCGTGCAAATTGCTGAACAAACAGGTTGGACTGGTACAGCCATTCTATCCTCATCGACCTCCTATGGTATGGTCGATGCCCTGACAGCTGGCCCACTTGCTACGTACCTAAAAGCGCCTATTCTTCTACAGGAAGCTGGAAACGTCCTTAATCCAGACACCAAAGCAGAACTTATTAAACTCAATGTCGATACCGTTTATGTAACCAGTGGAACGGCAGTTATCAGCCAAGCGGTTCTTGATCAGTTAACCGGCATGGGAATTAAGGTTGTCTCCTTAGGGGGAAAAGACCGTTTTGAAACCTCGGTCAACATTGCCAAGCAAATGATGGCTCTTGGAGCTAATATTAGCAAAATTGCTGTTGCCTATGGTTGGCTTAATCAAGATGCACTCTCCATTGCATCTATAGCTTCTGCTCAGACTCAGCCGATTCTCTTAACGGACAAAGATAACATTCCTGCTAGTGTAAGAGAGTTTTTGAACGCAAATCCCAGCATTGTCGCAGCCGATGTCATTGGCGGCATAGGTGTCGTTAGTGAAAGTGTTAAGAATCAGCTTCCCAACGCAACTCGCCACTTCGGGTATACGGCTTATGATACGAACCTTGCCGTACTTAAAGCCTATGATGGCGTACTTAAGTTTGATCGTCTTTTCATAGCTAATGGTGAAACAGCCATTGATGCTTTAGCCGGAGCTCCTCTAGCTGCTTTGTTCAATGCGGGTATCGTCCTCACGAAAGGAACGGCTAATGAAGCCACGGCCTATGCAAAAAGTAAACTTTCCTCGACAAGCGTTGTTACTGCCTTAGGTGGTACGGCCGTTGTTCCTGAAGGTGTAATAGAGAAAGTAACTCCTCCTGAGCCTGAAGTTCCCGTTGAGCCCAAAGAACCCGCTAAGCCCGGCGGTGGCGGTGGTGGCGGTAACGTCGGTGGCGTCATTATCGTCAACAAAGCACCCCTCATCACAGCCATAACAGATGCCACAACCTTAATCGGGAGTAAAACAGTCGGTACAGGTCATGGAAACGTTACCCAAGCAGCTAAAAATGCATTCCAAGCTGTAATTGATGCTGCAAATGCGGTTAAAAATAATGCCGGCGCCACCCAAGCCCAAGTAATTGCTCAAGTAGATGCCTTAGCTGCCGCAACGAACGTCTTTAACGCAGCTGTCCTCGTCGAAGTTATTATCGACAGTCAGGTGAAGGCTGATGCTATCTCAGCAGCCGATGGCCAGCCATTACATGTGATAACCTCACCGATCAAAGTAACAGCTGATGGTGTCATAATCAAAAACGCTAAGTCTGAATTTGATATTAGTTTGGATCCGGGAGCAATGGGTACCGTCACGTTGCGCAATGTCCAAGCGAATAACATTATCGTACTTTCCGGAGGAAAGAATTCGATCTATTTAGAAAACGTAATAGCAGCACTCTTAAAGAATCTTAGCAAAAACGAAGACGATGATGCAGATCCGAATATTACACATATTAAGGCGTCCGGAGGATCTATCACTCGTACAGAGTCTTATGCATCAGCTAGCTTCGAAACAAGTGATGGTTCACTTGGTACTATTATAATCGAATTCTCAGACCAATCTCCCGATGGTGAACCGAAAGTGGTACTTAAAGGTACCTTTGCTGAAACCATTGAAGTCGGGGGAGGGGTAGAACTAACCGCGGCTGAGGGAGCTGTTATTCCGGAAGTATTAGTAGCTACTAAACAACCTGGAAAAACGGTTACCTTAAAAGGTGCTATGCAAAACGTCGTTGTCAATGGTTCAGATAATACTACGATAGCTACGACAACTGGCTCAAGAATTTCTAACCTGGTTGCAAACACAGGGGCAAATATTGTTGCTCCATTGGGTGCTGAGGTTAGCCAATTGGTTGTCGCCACAAATCTATCAGGACAAACGGTTGCCTTGCAAGGGGCTGGAACCTTTGGAACCGTCGACGTGAGCAGCCAAGAAGCCGTATCGGTAACCCTTGGAGATGCAACGACTGTAAACAATGTTGTGACAAACTCACTAGCGGATATCTTCGTCCCAGCAAGCGCTGCAATAACAAACGCGATTGTTGATGCAGGAGCTACCGGATCAAGCGCTCTTGGAGGAGGAACCGTAGCAGGTAATGTAACTGCCCCGGTTGATAAAACTGCCCTAACGACTGCGATTAGTGATGCTGAAACGTTAATAGTTAGTAAAGAAGTTGGTACTGATGTTGGTCAGGTATCTCAAGCTACTCGGAATGCTTTCCAAGCAGCCATCGATGCAGCTACGCTAGTTAAGGATAATGCGACTGCGACTAAGACCCAAGTTGAGACTCAAGTTGCAGCCTTGGCAACGGCGACTGCGGTCTTCAATAATCGGGTCATCGTCGAAGTTGGGGTAGTGGTCAATAAGACGTCTTTAGACACGTCCCTTGATAGTGCCGATTCCCTACTAGGAAGCATAACTGTTGGAACGGCAAAAGGAAATGTGTCACAGACTGCATACAATGCCTTTAAAGCAGTGATTGATTCAGCAAAAGCAGTTTATAATGATGCTAACGCACTTCAAGCGGAAGTAGATTATCAAGTACAGGCTCTAGCGAATGCAACCACGGCGTTTAATAATGCTGTCATCACAACGGATCCAGTCAGCAAAACGGCGTTAACCACTGAAATTACAAATGCAACAGCCTTACTCGGAAAGACTTATGTCGATGATGTATCTCTAGAAGCCCGCACTGCGTTCCAAGCTGTGATCAATGCAGCCAAAGCTGTTAATTATAACTTACTAGCTAAACAGGACCAAGTTGATGCACAAGTTGCGGCTTTAACGAATGGTTCAGCTGCCTTCAGACTTGCCACTAAGCCCCTAATTAATGATGTATCGTCCATTTCAGGTGCGATTCTTGACAAGATAAACAATACCTTAACCTTATCCTTTAGCCAAGTGAAGCGATCCTCCGGAATAGGAGTGACTAAAGACAGTAAACTATCCCTTACCATTGGTGCTTCCGAAACAATTGGATACTTTAACCTTAAAGCCGGCGAACCAAATACCTTATTAAATGCTCCCCTGCCGACGAATCAAGATCTTAATTTGACCCAAACCAATATGACCGCGATTTTCAATGCCATAAAGAATTTAGAGCCTTCTGATAAGCAAGCACTTCTCAACACCGTGGATTTTGCGAAGGTCTTAGAGCTTGTTCAAGGTGCTGATCAAGCTACCCAAGATCTTGTCTTTGCACAAATTGGTTTTGATGACTTTTATGCAGCCGTCAGGAACGCGGATCCAACTCTAAAAGTGAAAATTTTGGATAATATGACTCAAGTTCTTGATCTAGCATTAACGGACACCAATGCTTCTGAATTTAAAATGTCCGTCATAGTAGCCCTGTTCCCTCTGTTAGATGAAGTTAACCCAGCCTTAACCGCTGATCAAAAAGAGGCTTTACTGAATTTCATAGGAAACACAGATGTCACAACCTTATTTGAGAGTGTTAATTTAAGCCTTGCACAAAAAGAATCTATCTTGGATCTGATGAATTATACAGCTCTCTTTGAAGCAGTTATGAGTGACCTGAGTCCTACGACGAGAGCAGCAATGTTTAAAGCGGTCAACTTCACGGATCTCTTTACCGCCATGAAGTCGGCTGATGATATCCAAAAAGCTGCGATTACAGATAATCTGGTCAACGTCATGAATACCATTGAAGCGTCTAACATTTCACGTGCTGAAATGCTCGATGCCTTAGTCTATGGAGCAACCAAGCGAGATGCCATCTTCCAAGTCCTTGTAAACTTATGTGGATCAACTAGCACCGGCGCAGTAGTAGACCACGTCATGGTCACTGTTGACTTAACCGATGCAGCAGGCAATACCAAAACCTATAATGTCATTATTAACAAGTAAGAGTTAAGTATCGAAATGGGGCCAGCTTTAAGAGGCTGGCCCCAATATTTGTCCCAGGCCTCCCATCAAACCTTAAAAGGTTGGTACGCACTTTACTGCAGGAAAAAAGCGTAGTTTGGCGAATAATAACTGTTAATAACTAATATGCCATAAACTACTATCATAGACACTTAGTTGAAACAAAACGAGGAGGAAGTATCATGCGCCAAAAAACAAAACAAAGGCTGCTAAGCGCTTGTTTAGTAGGACTTGTTGCATTGTCTTCAACCCTAACACCTATTGCAGCGGACGCTGCCACGCCCCCTGCCTCCAATGCCTACACTCGCATCGGTGGAGTGGATCAGTACGCAACAGCAGCCCTCATGGCCCAAAAGGGTTGGCCAGGCACTACGGATAATGTCGTACTTTCAGCCGGAATGAACTATTCACTGGTGGATGCCTTGGCTGCAGGACCACTTGCGGCAAAATTAAACGCACCGATTCTCCTAACGGATGGGGGGAACAGCCTCAATCCAGCCGCGAAGGCCGAACTACAACGCCTTCAGCCCAAGACAGTTTATATAACGAGCGGGACGGCGGTCATTAAACCTCAAGCTATTGAGGAACTCAAGACCTTAGGTATTACCCCGGTTCAACTGGGCGGTTATGATCAGTATGAGACCTCAGTTAACATTGCCAAAGAACTGGCTCGTCAAGGTGCTGGGTTTTCCCGAGTCGTCCTGGCTGCAGGTTGGTTAAGCCCCGCAGATGCCCTGTCTGTGGCTCCCATTGCTGCTGCTCAGGAAATGCCCATTCTAACCACAACCCAGGGTCAACTCCCAGCTTCAGTAAAAGCCTATCTGGACAGCATCAAGGCCCAAGTCAAAGAATCCTATGTCGTTGGTGGCTCAGCCGTCGTATCTGATAGAGTTAAAGGGGATTTGCCAGGTAACGTCAGTCGATTCTCAGGGCAGACTAAATATGACACCAACATCCAAATCCTTAGGAACTTTGCTAAAGACTATAAGAATAATCAGGTGTACGTCGCTAATGGAGAAACCTTAGTCGACGCTTTGGCTGGGGTGCCTTTGGCAGCTTCAGCCCAAGCGCCTTTATTACTTGTTAACTGGCAATTAGAGAATGCCACAAAAACCTTTGTCAAGTTGAACCTATCAACGGCAAAAATGATAGCGTTAGGTGGAGAAGCGGTAGTTCCTTCTGCAGGAATGAACACAATAACCTCTAATATCCCTTATTCAGTGGATAACACTAAAGCGGGTGCCGCCGACGCTGCAAAGCCTATTAAGTTGACGGATAGCGTCCACATATCCGGTGACAACATAACCCTAGAAAACGCTAACCTGAATTATAGTGTTTATGTCAATGGGGATAATGTCACGCTTAGTAACCTAAAGGTCTTAGGAACTGTGTTTTTAGACCCCGGTGACAATGGATCGGCAACCTTAAACGATGTAAGCGCTAGTAAGATCGTCATACTTTCCGGAGCAAAGGACAGTATCCACCTAAAAAATACAACCGCTGAAGTCCTCACGGTGGATAGTAATAGTGAAACCCGAATTGAGTCAAATGGTACTACAGCAATCGGCAACACTGTGGCACGTTCCTTTGCAGTGCTTGACGTCAAAAGCGGTTCTCTTGGTGAAGTAACCATATTAAGCACGCCTGGGCAGAGCCCTATTGTCGAGTTGAGAGGGGCCTTTACTCAGCCTGTAGTGCTCCATAATCAAGCACAGGTTCATCTTACTGCATCCGCTGTCATAAAAGATCTTTTAACTCTGGGTAAAGCATCTTTGATCGTTGATCTAGGAGCAAACGTCTCTAGTTTTGATAAACGAGGAAATACTGTGACGATTACCGGAAGTGGAGCAAAGGCATTTCAGCCACCTACCCCGCCTGCCACGCCTACCCCGCCAACTACGCCGACTGATCCCACCACTCCGACGGCCCCAACGACTCCAGCCTCAGTAAAGGTTAGTAATCTCCGGGTGATCACAAATCCAGCAAATTCCTTGGGAACATTTGATAATGGCGAGGAAATTGATCTCTCTGACCTCGACGATAGTGATAAGGTGATTGGCTTTGCCGTCACAGCCGACCAAGATTGTACACTACAGTTTAAAGTATTTTCTGATGTCCAGAACATCTCCTTAAGAGCAGAGCAAGAAAGAATCGTAACAGTGGGAGATTTAATTCTGGGTACATCCGTTCCTGGTGGCATAAACCTGGAGAATTTCAGGGCGCTTTATCAAAATACCAAAACTAAAACTCTACAAGGGAAACTTTTAATCGAGGGTAATGTCGTCGGGACTCTAACGGTAAAATTGAGATTTTTAGATTAGGATTATCCCGTTACCTTATTTAATTGATAAAATTATGAGGCCGTACAGAGAATACGGCCTTTTATCTGCAATTAGCGCCTGACTAAAAACATTTAGTTCTAGAGGTGAAGGAAAAACACAAATTAAGGCGAATATTAATATGTCGAATATGTTTTTAATGGACGTAATTGGGAGGTCAAAATGGAAGAAGAAATCGATTTACGGCAATATTGGGAGATGCTGCGCAAACGTTGGATTATCGTCGTGGCCTTACCGCTTATTGCCGCTCTCACCAGCGGAATTATCAGTTTTTATGTAATCAAACCAGTTTATCAAGCATCCACGACGCTGATCGTCGGAAAGAAGGCTGGAGAGGCAGGACAATCCGCAGTTCAAATGTTAGACAATAGTGTCCTTCAAGCCAACTTGCAACTTGCAAAGACTTATGCAGCCATAGCCCAAAGTCGAACCGTCGAACAAAATGTGATTGATAACTTGGATTTAGAACTAACCGTGGCAGAACTTGACAGTTTGATCACCATCAACCCGGTAAAGACCACTGAAATCCTTGAAATTGCGGTTATGAACACTGACCCTGACATGTCAGCCATTATTGCCAACTCAATGGCTAATGAGTTTTCGAAAGCCGTTATTGATATTAAAAAAGTAGATAGTGTTAGCATTGTCGATACTGCGGTGACCCCAACACACCCCGTTAAACCCAATAAAACACTTAACATACTAATTGCCTTTGTGGTGGGTTTAATGGCTTCCTTTGGACTGGTCTTCCTCTTAGAATATCTGGACAACACCGTAAAAACCTCCGATGATGTAGAGAAACTTTTAGGAATTCCGGTACTTGGGGTTATACCAAACTATGATACAGGAAAACAAGGGTAAGGGGACGATTCCATTTGGCACTTTCATTAATTACGTTTGAACAAATAAAATCACCTATTTCAGAAGCTTACCGAACACTTCGAACCAATGTTCAGTTTACTGGCGTCGATTCCAAAACCAAAAAGATTATGGTTACAAGTTCAGGTCCCCGGGAAGGGAAATCCACCACCATCGCCAACTTGGCGGTGAGTATAGCTCAATCCGGGAAAACTGTCCTGGTTATTGATGCAGACATGCGTAATCCTACCCAGCACAAACTCTTTGGTTTAAGCAACTCAGAAGGCTTATCCATGTGTTTGGTTCAGGATCAAGGTTGTCAGCCCTACATCAATGATACCGCTGTACCTAATGTTAGTGTACTTACAGGAGGACCCATTCCGCCGAATCCGGCAGAACTGGTAGGGTCTAAGCGAATGAAAAACTTGATTCAGGAAGTCAGTGAGCAATTTGACGTGGTCCTCATCGATACTCCTCCCATTATTGCCGTGACAGACGCTGCTATTATAGCTCAAGAAGTGGATGGAGTTATCTTAGTCCTGGCTTCTGGAGAGGTTAACAAAGAGTTCGCCCAACGAGCTAAAGAGCAGTTGGATAAAGTAGGGGCTAAGATCTTGGGGGCAGTTCTTAATAAAGCGGATATGAAAACAAGTGATTACTATTATTACTACTACTATCACGGATCTGACGATTCTAGTAAGAAGCCCAAAAGAAAATAGAAAACGCAAAAATGATGAGGAGCAGCTCTTCCCGGGTCGGAAGGACTGCTCCTGCAATTTTACAGTTATTCTTACTCAAAAAGAAGGTTTTAAGGGTTGGATTTGCAGGATTTCAGACAATCGTGACGAATAATATATATATAGAAAGAATTGTGTAGTATAACAGATTGGATAGCATCTTTAAATCTTAGAGAGTGTAGAGGAGTTTAGATGATCGATATTCATAACCACATCTTGCCAGGGCTGGATGACGGGTCAAAAAGTATGGAAGAGACACTGGCAATAGTCCGCCAGCTTTACAAGGCAGGCTTTAAGACTCTGATTGCAACCCCCCACGTGCTGGAAGGAAGAGACTTCTTAAGCCCTAGAGAAATTCTGGAGACGACTGAACAGGTACGCAAGTGGGTTGCTGAAGCAGGAATCCCTGTTGAGATCTTACCTGGTTCTGAGAACTATATCTTTCCAGACCTGGCCAAGTGGGTTCGCGATGAGAAACTGGTGACCCTAGGGAACACTGGCAAATATCTCCTGGTAGAGCTGCCTATGCTGGAGATTCCCCAATATACAGAACAGGTCTTTTTCGATCTTCAGGTTCAGGGATTAACTCCGGTTCTTGCTCATCCGGAAAGGAATAAGGGATTGATCGATGAGCCAGAGCATTTATTGGATTGGGCGAAAAAGGGGATTCTCTTTCAGTTGAACTTTAGGAGTTTGAGGGGAAGATATGGACCTGGGTCCCAGGAGCTTGCGGAGATTATGCTTAGGAGTAATCTGGTTCAGTTTGTTGGAAGCGATGCCCATCGGATATCTCAAAGGGAGACGAGCTATTTGGAGGCGTTCCAAAGGGTTGAGGAGATCGTGGGTGAGGAGCGGACGAAGGAAGTAGCGATGGTAAACCCTCAAGCTATTCTGGCTGGGGAAGCTCTGATGGGTGAAAGAGAGTATACTTTTAATGAATTGCATAGAAGAAAGAAAAGGAATAAATTTTGGAGTTTGTTTAGAAGATAGAAGGATAATAAGGGGGATAACGTCGAATATATCCCTTATTATAGAGAATATTCCCGAAAATCTAAGGATGATGAAAGAATTTAATAGGCTTAAGTTGAAGGATATTAATTACTTTTAGCGAAATACTTAAAAGCGCGTATGTCCTAGGACTGTAGACCTATAAGGATAGGGGCAGGTCTGGATTTTTAATCCGTTAAGCGGATTAAAAATCTTTGTGTTTTTGGGAGATAATTACAATAATAACAAGTATCAATCATATTGAGAATATTCTTTATATGGAGCATGGTCTCAAAGGACAGGGAGGGTAATATATAAACAAAGGAAGGTCCCATTCATGATATTGAACCGTAAATCCGTTTATTGATTGGATGAAGCGTGTGCTTGTGGTGAAGTGGGAAAGACTTTATCTAAGTCTTCATAAGTCTTCATAATGTTTTACGTTTAAGGGTAGAAATTTAAAGGGGTTGGATGAAGCGGGTAGCAGATATTTTTTTGGCATAATTTGCTCAATGGTTAAGTCCTTTATTTTAAAGGGGATATAAGAACGGGTGTTCGCAAAGAACAGAACACTATATATAGTGTGTTTTTCAAGCATTTCGCCCAGATAGACACTATATATAATAACGTGGACCGTGGAGATGTGAAAAGAGATAGTATCCCTAAATGCCTGAAAGCCATGGTAGAAGCGGGCTTGACGATTGTACATCCAGTAACAGCGAATATTTTAAAGGTTTACCGAGAACTGGAAATTGCAAGGAGACACTATATATAGTGGACGACTAGAGATGTAGTGTTTGGGAAAAAAGTAGCCCTGGTACGTAGATGTCGCACCAATAAAGGGGTTGAGGAGATTTTGAACTCCAGAGTAGAACAGGGGATTGCATAGAGATGAGACCTGAAGGCCTGAGTTGGTGCAGGTTTGTGGTTAGGCGGGTACATTCGAAACGTTTTTAGTGTGATTTGGAGAGTCAAAAAATAGAGTAGGAACTGAAAATAAATTCTGATTTTTGATTGTCCTTATCACATCACCTTAGTGACATTAGACCATTAGATAAAATTAAAAAGCATTACTGAGGGCAGGGGAGAAGCAATGACGAAAGTGTTAGTTACCGGAGGAGCTGGTTTTATTGGTTCAAATATTGTAGATAAGTTGATTGATGAAAAGTATTACGTTGTCGTAGTTGATAACCTTTCTACTGGCAAAATGGAAAACATTAATAAAGCTGCGGTATTTTATGGATGTGATATCACTGCGCTCGAAAGATTAAAGATTGTTTTTAGTACGGAGGAGCCGGACTATGTAATTCACCATGCAGCTCAAATCAGCGTTCAAAATTCAGTTAGTAATCCATCAGACGATGCAAGAAATAATATTTTAGGGACTTTGAATTTATTAGAATGTTGCAGAGAGTTTGGCGTGAAAAAGATTATCTACGCATCATCGGCAGCTGTATATGGTGATCCGGAATATCTTCCAATTGATGAAAGACATAGTGTTAACCCACTCTCGCCTTACGGAATATCAAAGCACACTCCTGAACATTACATGAAGCTGTATGCCGAGTTATATGGGTTAAATTACACCGTATTAAGATATTCGAACGCCTATGGTACGCGACAAGATCCTTTGGGAGAGGGTGGAGTTGTTGCAATCTTTACAAACAACTTATTGCTAGAGAAGCCGATTGTTATTTACGGGGATGGCAAGCAAACTCGGGATTTTATATATGTCGAAGATATTGCAAAAGCTAATATAATTGCTCTAAGCAGAGGAGATCGAGAGACTTTTAATATTAGCACTTCTTCAGAGACTTCTGTTAATGAACTAGCAGTAATGCTAAATGAAATAAACCAAAGCAACATTAAAACTGTCTATCTGCCGGAACGGCAGGGAGATATCAAAGATAGTTACTTAAGTAATGAGAAAGCACTTAAGCAACTGGGATGGAAACCTGAGTTTAGTCTTTATCAGGGATTAAAGCTAACCTTGAGATATTATTCGTTACTGTATGATTCAAGGGAAAAGAGTTATGCATAGTACCCAGTGGAAATGTTTAAAGGTGGTATGGTAGTTGAGCGAGGAAAAGTTATCTATAGGTAAACTGAGTTTGGTTTTTTTAGACTTATTTTTTATTAACTTATCTTATATAGCTATCTTTATATTAAAATCGGGCCATCAAATTCCTGGAAAAAACTTTAGTGCTTACCTTCATATAGCACCTTGGATATGTTTATCGGCTGTATTGATATTCTATGTCTTTGATTTATATAACGGATGGATACACCGAGATTTAAATAATGTCACTTATTCGATAATTCTAGCACTTATTATAACGAATCTTATTGCAATGGGTTTAGTTTATCTCACCCAAACATTTGCTATGCCTCGTTCGGTATCTATTCTAGTCCCATTACTTGAATTTGCGTTCTTGGTGCTGTATCGAATTCCTTTGCGGTATTTTTATCAGAGATTTAGCTCAACTAAGAAAGTATTAGTTATTGGAGAAGATGTACAGGAAGCAATGATGGTAGCAAATAAATTTTCTTGTCACTCTAGGGGTAGCTTTGAAATAACTGCTTTTGTTTATAATGATGACATAAAGGAAATTGAATCGAAAATTAAACGAACAGATATTGATATAGTAGCAATTAACTCGACTTTAGTGAGAAAAGGACATGTAATTGATACTTGTATAAAAGAACATAAGGAAATATTTATGGTCCCGGATATCACGGCGGTTTTACTAAACAGTTCGGAAACCCGTTATGTTGATGATACTCTGATGTTTTCGCTGAAGCCTCCAGGAATTAAGCCGGGTCAGCAGCTCGTGAAGAGGATTTTTGATATTGTATATTCTTTAATTTTCCTGGCAATTCTGAGTCCTGTTATGATATTTGTCGCTCTTATAATCCATATTACATCCCCAGGACCGGCATTTTTTAGACAAGAAAGACTTGGGGAGAATGGAAAAACCTTTGAAGTTATTAAATTTAGATCGATGGTTAATAATGCTGAGAAGTTAACTGGACCGGTACTAGCAACAGATAGAGATCCAAGAATAACGAAATTTGGTTCGTTTTTACGGGCAACGAGGTTGGATGAAATACCACAATTTATAAACGTACTTCAAGGTGACATGAGCCTTGTGGGTCCGAGGCCGGAAAGAGAGTTTTTTGTTAGCCAGTTTTCAGAGACAATACCGTATTATAGATATCGGATGGTAGTTAAGCCTGGAATTACTGGATTGGCGCAGGTGATGGGTAAGTATACAACCTCAGCGGAGGATAAGCTCAGGTTTGATTTGATGTATATAAGGAATTATTCTGTTTTGCTGGATTTGAAGATACTTTTGTTAACGGCGCGAGTGGTGTTTCAGAGGGGGAAGGCTACTGGGGTGGAGAATAATATGACGGCCGTTGTGAAAACTTGATAGGGAGTTTGGTAGAGGTTCTTTCGAATCACTCCGGTAGGAAATGTTATCCGAAAAATTCGAGTTGATGAGCTTCCCCAGCTTCTTAATATCCTTGGCGGGAGCATGAGTGTCGTTGGACCGAGACCGGAGAGACCTGAAATAGCAGCACAGTATGAAAAAAAGAAATGTCAGAGTTCAGTTTGCGTCTGCAAACGTATATATCTCTATTTGTGTTTTGGAAGACTTGAGAATTATATTCATCACAATAAGAATAATTTAATTTCCCGAATCAACGAAAGGTGTTCTGAAGGACAAGTTAAAGCAAGCGGTGAATAATTGAAGAAGCTGCAGCAACCTGCGAAAGCCTTGGGACTGCAGGGCTCCGTTAATTGGTACAAGAATGGTTGTAATAAGGATTGTCTATGAGGGGCATTGCAATGATCACTATGAGATGGCGATGACAAGAGAAGTTAATATCACCAACTGAATAACAACTAAGGCCATAATTCGCTACAATCAAAATTATTTTCATGCTGGTGAACACTGAAGGCATTTCCGGGGGTCAGACCACGGCTTTGGACACATCTCATAGTGCAGAATATACAGAAAAACAGCAATAGAAGACAACTATATAGGTGAAAATGACGGAAAAAATGATACGTACTCTCCGGCATAAAGACACATTCTAACTGTCTAGATGATGAGTGCGGAGGGAGCTGAAATATGTTGGGTACATATGAGGTTTAGTCTCTCGGATTTCCGGTGGTTTTGGTTGACTTCGAGGCGTTTTTAAGCGTTTTTGGCAAGAGTGCTCTGCAGCATAAATTAATGGGGTTTGAGTGTAATTAGTGTTGGCGGAGCCAGAGAAAAGATCACAACGGGAAGGATGCGGAGAAGGCACACAATTAGAGTGTCGAGAAAAGAAATATAAGCACTGTGGTCGAATAGCCACAGATAAGAAAAAGTAGCAAACAGATAAGAAAGATGGCTTAGGTGGATAGCCGGGGTCGTTTTGGATAATTAGAGGAAGAACACACCGAGAGTGATGTGTAGGAAAGAAATTAAGGGGAACTGTTCACATGGCTGAAGAGTATTCAGTATTAATGTCAGTATATTTTAAAGAAAAACCGAGATACCTTCGTCAGAGCATGGAGAGTATCCTGAATCAGACTGTCGGCTCAAATGATTTTGTTCTTGTGTGCGATGGACCACTCAATGGCGAGCTTGATGCGGTCATTGATGAAATGCAGGGCAAGTTCGGAGATAAGTTAAACGTTGTGAGACTTGCAAAAAATGGTGGTCTCGGCAATGCATTGAATGAGGGTATCCGTCACTGTAAAAATGATCTTGTGGCGCGGATGGACTCGGATGATATCGCTTATCTAGATCGATGTGAAAAACAGCTAAAGGTTTTTGCAGAAACACCGGAGGTGAGCATCTGCTCCGGAATCGTTGAGGAATTCTCGACCACGCCGGATGAGGTGGACACGAGAAGAGTTCCACCAGAGACAAACGAAGAAATCATTCAGTTCGCAAAAGAACGTAATCCGTTCAATCATCCGTGCGTGATGTATAAGAAATCAGCAGTCGAGGCCGTTGGCTCATATCAGGATTTCTATCTACTGGAGGATTATTATTTGTGGCTTAGAATGCTGATGAAAGGATTCCAGGGATATAACATCCAGGACCCACTGCTCTACATGAGAGCGGGTTTGGATATGTACAAGAGAAGAGCTGGATGGAAATATGCGAAAAGCCAGCGGGAGTTATTCCATTATTTGAAAAAGGAAAAATTCATTACTGGGGCACAGTACGCAAAATCCTGTGTAATTAGATCGTTTTCATCGATCGCTCCTAACCGGATGCGAAAATTCATGATCTGGAAGATATTGAGAAAGTAAGGGGGAAGAACGTGATTACAATGAGAATAAAAGGCGGCCTTGGAAATCAGCTATTCCAATACGCTGCTGCATATGCTCTTTCGAAGCGTTTAAACCAACCTTTTCAGTTTAATCCGTCTTTTACAGCTACTATGACGGCAAGGGGATATAAGTTCCCAGAACTTAATGTTGATGTGGACACAATGGTGTCTGATAATCAGTTGCCGAGGAAAGTCGGAAGAATTAAAAACGCTTATATCAACAAAGTTTGCCGAGTCTTTAACTGTTCAAAGCATAAGTGTGGAGATTACTTATACTGGCTTGAAACAAAAGATGAATGGCAGCCTGAGTTTTTTACGATAGAGAATGAAAATTTATATGTGGATGGATACTTCCAGTCGGAAGAGTATTTCAAAGAATATAGAGCTGAATTCCTAAGACAAATTTCGCCGAGATATGAGGCTGAGACTCCTTTTTTGGAAATATTGGAACAGATAATGAACTGTAACTCCGTAGCAGTTCATGTTAGGCGTAGCGATTTCAAAAAGGACAACAATCCGTTCCACTATCTGATGGAAGAAGATTACTACCAGAAGGCTGTTAATTATATGCGGGAAAAGTTGGACGATCCAACTTTCTTCTGGTTTTCAGATGATATGGACTGGGTAATAGAACATATCGGAGACGAATCAGATTTTAGATTTGTGAGTATTAGAACAGCCCATGGAGACATAGATGACATGATGCTAATGAAAAACTGCAATCACATCATCACAGCGAATAGCACATTCTCTTGGTGGGCAGCTTGGTTGAATGAGCACGAGGATGCAGTTCGAGTAGTTCCGGAAAGACCGTATGGAATGGATGGAATGATACCGAAAAATTGGGTGAAGATATAGGAGAAAATTGAATGCCAAAGAAACGAATTGTTGAAGTAGATATACTTCATGGAATAGCAGCGATTTTTCTTATTATAGATCATAGTATTATTACCACACCAATCAATCTTTTAATTATCCCGTGGTGTAAAGAACTTAGTGAATTTATTGCAACTTTTGATATGCCGCTCTTTTTCTTAATTTCAGGATTTGTGTATGTCTGCAATGACTATTCCATACATATGAGAAAGAAAGTATATCGAATAGGCATACCATATCTCGTATTTGGCGCGGGCTCTGTACTTTTACATAGTGTTGCAGGAGGCTTTTCAGCGGGGGGGGGGTACGTCGATACTCCAAGGCATAAAGGATATGCTGTTATACGGTGGTGAGTACTGGTTCCTATATACGATTTTTATTGTTTATGCGATTTATCTATGGTTGGATAAACTCTGCAAATCTTTAGATAAAGAAATTGCGCTATTGTTAGTACTTATCTTGATCCGTCAGTTTGTACCAATAATCAGTTTTCTAGCCATTAATCGTGTGTTGACATACTTACCTTATTTTTGCTTGGGACACATTATATACCGTTGCGTCATGAAGAAGGACTTTAATGTTAAGAAACCAGTCATTCTTGTGTTATTAAGTGCTATGCTATATGTGTTTTTCTACTTAATATTAAAAGAAATGTCTGTTAGTGTGTGGTGCATTACGTATATTGAAGCGTTAGCATTTTGCACATGTGTTGCATTGGTAGTGTCGCTAATCAATAAAGTATCAAAACATGCCGCGTTGGAAAGACTTGTTGTTTTGTGCGGTAATTATTCATTACAGTTGTATTTATTTAATATGTATTTGGAAGTCGCACTGAGAATCCTTATTTGTAAATTATTTAGAATTTCAATGCCATTTGCGATTATCGGATTGAGTAGTGTTCTGAATGGTTATTACTCTTCCGATTTGCAGGTACATTGTTCCAAAGAGTAGATTGTTGAAAACAATTTGTTGTATCTGATGTAGAAATTTATTTTTGAAAGTGATGCTGTAGATGTATAGCAATACTTATAGATATATCTTGAGGAGAATAACACAATGAAGGTTATACAGATCATGGACAATTTCATAGTTGGCGGAGGCGTTAACAGTTTTGTTTATGATTTGTGTTACGTATTAAAGGAGCAAGGCTGTGATGTATCTTTGATTGGTATTTTAAGCCTTGGTTATGAAGACAATCCTATTATTAATCAGATGCGTTCAGAAGGGATTCGTGTTGAGTGTATTGGTGCTTCTTCGAAGAAGGATGCTATTATGCACTATGTTGGCAACCTCAAAGGGTGCATAAAAAATATCAGCGCTGGAGAGCAGACAATCTGCAATTTGCATTTGAAGCTTGGAGTTTTGATGGGGGTTCTGGCAACTCAAGGCTTGAAGAATGTGAAGTGCGTGGAGACGTACCATAACACATACCATCATTATCATCTGCAGTGCTGGACATTAAGACCTTTTATCAAAAAATATATTTGTGTATCAGAAACGGCTCGACAGGAAATGCGAAGAAGATTCCATACTCCGGGCAAGGATACTGTGGCCATCCCTAACGGTGTATCAAGAAAAAGAATTCGCCAAATGGCAGGGATTGACCAGTTGGAAACATCAACCGATGGAAGTATTCATATTGTCTCGGTTGGTAGGCTGAGTTATGAAAAGAATTTCATGCTTCCGGTTAAGGCATTTGTAGATATTTGCAACGAGAATATTACGTATACATTAGTCGGCGGTGGTCCACAGGAAGAAGAAATAAGAAAAGCTGCAGAGAAAAATCAATACATAGAAATGCTTGGAGCGCAGTCGCGAGAACGTGCACTACAGGAATTGGCCAAGGCAGATATCGTCGTTATGCCATCTCTGTGGGAAGGAAGATCAATTCTTCAATTGGAAGCCATGGCATTGGACAAGCCGATGATACTTTCGGATGTTCCGGGGCTTAGAGAACCCTATGGAGAGTCTAGCTTAAAAGATGGAGAACTTTTCAGGATATGTAAGTTTGGCTATTTGGTTAGAACAAATGATGTCGAGTCATATCAGAAAGCGTTAGAGGACTTTACTATGACCAAGAGTAGAGATATGGGAGAGTATGTAAAGAAGATATCGGAAGAGAATGATATGACTATTCTTGCTAATAGATATATTCAAGTATATAAGATTCTTGATAGGTATTAAGGAGTTCAATAGATAAATATGAGTGATAAGATTTGCATCTTTGTATGCACAGAGGATCTCGAGAACCAAATAGGTGTTAAGAAAAAAATAGAAATGCAGTCGGATGCAATTGGTAAACAAGGATATAAAGTTATCAGACTTTTCTGCGGAGAGAATAATATTTTTGAAAAGATAAAAAAGATGTCTCTTCATTATTATGGTGTCAATTGCCGGAATATACGATCTGAAATTGATCATTTAGATATATCTATGGTGAAGGTGGTTTACGCTAGATATTCAATGATTACTGTATACGGTCTTTTAGATATATTTAGAAGACTAAAAGAAAAAAATCCGACAATAAAAATTATATTGGAGTATCCAACATTCCCCTATGAACAGGAGTGCTACACTTTAAAATCAAAGCCAATGCTTTATAGAGATAGGCTTCATAGAAAACATCTAAAAGAGTATGTTGACATGGCTGTAACTCTCTCTCCTGATAAAGAAATATACGGGATCCCTGCATATGAGATTACAAATGGGACGACTGTTGAGAAGTTTTCTCCGCATCTTAAAACTAGTAGAGATGATGGTGTCGTAAATCTTATAGCTGTAGCAGGGATATCCAAATGGCATGGCTTTGATAGGGTTATTGAAGGATTAAGGCAATATTATAAGACTGACCGAGAAATAAATGTGTATTTCCATATCGTTGGCGATGGACCGTACAAAAGTATACTTGAAAAACAGGTCCAGGATTGCAAACTAGATGAATTCGTTCTGTTTCACGGAGTGAAAACAGGCGAAGATTTGCAAATGGTTTACAATAACGCGGATATTGCGGTTGGTTCCTTGGGCTTGCATAGAATGTATGATTTTCCTCATGTTTCAGTATTAAAGACACGGGAATACTGTTCAATTGGCATTCCTTTTATCACTGTTGGAAGAGATTACATTTATAAAGATAATGGTTTTGAGTTTTGTACTACAGTATCAGATGATGATGAGCCTATTAGTATTCCTGAAATAATCAACTTTTATCAAGTTATTAAAAATCGGTACACCGATGAGCAAATCACAATATTAATAAGAAAATTTGCATTCAAAAATTTGGAATGGAAGAATGTATATAAAAAAATATTTGATGAGCTTAAAAAAAGATACTCAGAGTGGGAGAAATAGATTATGGAAATGCTACAGCTTGTTCTTTGCCTCTTAACAATATTTTCACTTTTTATGTTGGTTATTATGTCGTTTACGAACTTGCGAGTAACTAAAAGGCAATTAATTTTCTTTATGATCCCAATGGTACTTTTGTTTGCGGTGTTAGCATTTAGATTTGACTATACAGCCAATGCTAATAACGATTTGAGCAGATATATCAGAGACTTGACAATCATGAGGAGTGAAGGCTTTTTTTACGAATTCAATGCGGCTGAAAACTATGCAATTTTTTATCGAGTAATTGCTTGGTTTGCCAAAGACCTGAATGATTATCACTGGTATCCTTTTTGGGTGGTCTTAGTTGAGTATTTGATTTATTTATATATTCTTGCTACCGTAACGGAAAAATATAAACTATCAAGTTTGGATGTATTAATATCGGTTGCCTTTGAACTATGTATGCTTCCGGCTATTATATCATTTGCGGCATTCAGAGGAACATTAGCCTTCTCCATTTTGGCACTCTTCATATGCTTACATTATGTAAAACAAGTTAATTCAAAATGGCATTGGTTATTAATACCAATATGTATACTTACACATACTACTACGATTTTGCCATGTATTGTCCTGTGGATTTCTTCAAAAGTAAAGAGAAGTCGATTGTTAACATTACTTTTTTTGTTTGTTCCGATGACTTTCGGACTGTTACAAACTGTTCTTAGTAAAATTAATTTAGAGTTTACGCAGGTTTATGCTGCGAAACTTTTAGTTTATTTAGGACATCCAACAAATTATGATATTGAGAAATCATATTATATGATTCCCTGGTTTGCTGTATTATTCCTGTTACAAATATATTTTTCGGTAATAGGAAAAGAAAAATCCTCACAGTTACCATGTGCCTCATTTTTCCTCTATTATATGGCGTTAATATTTGGAATGTTCTTTGTAATGGCTGAATTATTTTTAAGACTGATGTATCTGATGGCCATGACATTTCCTATCATGCTTGGAAATAATAACTCTTTACTGAGAGAGATGGATGGGAAACGTGGGCGAATGAATAATGGGGTTATTCGATATGTGATGCTTGCATTGGCTCTTGTTGCACTAGTCCTCACTCGGGGCGGATGGATGACACAAATTTATTGGTTTAATTCTTTCTAAAAAGGTGGTGCTATAAGTGGAAAATTTGATTTTGATTGATAACAGATTTCCATACGAATCTGGGGAGACTTTCTTAGAAAGCGAGATACCTTTTGCAGTTGCAAATACGAAGAATTTATTTATTATTCCACTTTATGCCAAAGACCGCAGTTCTAATCGAATTATTAACATAGATAATGTTCAAATTATAAATGAGATATTGAGTGTTGGCACTCTCGAGACTTTAATTGGTGCGTTACGCGCGTTTTTTGCCCCAATTGTATGGAGAGAATTTAGATATCTCGTAGTTGAAAAAAAACTCTCGTATAAGAACCTAAAGAAGATAATAAACATATATAGGCTAAGTTGGATTAAGTACTTAAAGGCGAAGAAATGGATAGAACAACAGAAAATAACAGGTGATACTGTTATTTATTCGTATTGGCTTGATACAGGTGCAGTAGTTGCTTCTATGTTAAAAACTAAACTTAACAATGCAGTGGCGATTTCAAGAGCTCATGGATTCGATCTTTACCTAGAAAGAAACGATGGGTATATCCCGTTTCAAAGGTATAAATTATCACAACTAGATTATGTTTTTCCAATTTCTGAACAAGGAACTAATTATCTGAATGAGCAGTACCCAAAGGCTTTTGAAAAAATAATTACGCAAAGACTTGGTACAAATAATCATGGGGGAAGAATTGCGGACAGTGATTCTTTGTTCCAGATTGCATCTTGTTCTAATCTCGTAGCCCTAAAAAGGGTAGATAAAATATTAGAAGCGTTAAGTAAGATTACGGATATTAAAATAGAATGGCATCATTTTGGTGATGGGTCAGAAAGAACTAAACTTCAAGAACTGGCTATTAATGTTTTGAAGTCCAATGTTAGATTCTATTTTCATGGGAATGTTGCGAATGCTGAGCTTATGAAATGGTATAAGGGACATTCTATAGATATATTTATTAATGTTTCAGAGGCAGAAGGACTGCCAGTATCTATTATGGAGGCAATGTCGTTTGGTATACCTGCAATCGCAACAAATGTCGGTGGGACGTCTGAAATAGTTTCTGATGGAATTAACGGCTCCTTACTTGATAAAGAGTTCACGGTGGATGAATTGGTGAACAATATTAGGCAATTCTATCTGATGGATATAGATAAGAAGAATCTATATAGAAAAAATGCTCGAAAAACTTGGGAAACTAGTTTCAATGCAAAAAGAAATTATTCATTATTTTATGAAAGGCTGGCAACGATAGTGCCCAAAAATAGTTTATATGAAGACTGAAATTGATAAACTGAAAATATTGGTTAAAACTGGCTTTTTCCATATATTTGGGGGGAGCGTAATTAATAAAATAATAGCTTTTCTTAGTAGCATTGTGTTGGTACAACTATTATCCAAAACTGAGTATGGACTATTTACATATGCTTGGAATATTTACTGCATGGTCTTACTCGCCAATGGATTAGGGATTGACTCTGGCATTCTTCAGATGTGTAGTGAAAAATCTAGCGATGAGGTATATGCCAAGAAGATATGCAATTATGGAGCTCGTCTTGGTATCTTTTTTGATGTGATGCTTGGAGTAGTATTATTAGCCATAGGTATGTTTGCTCCGCTTACCATTGAGGGAGCAGATACACTAATCATAATTATGTGCTGTTTGCCCATTGTACAACTAGGCTTTAATTTATCGACTGTGTATCTCAGATCACAAAAACGAAATAAAGATTATGCGACCTTGTCCGTACTAAATACAGTTTTAGTTTTTGGCGGTTCTGTGGTGGGCGTATTGCTTTTTCGCGAAAAAGGCATGGTGTTAGGACATTATATTGCGTATATCCTTTGTATCGTAGTAGCCGTTTCCTTTATGAAAATTAGAATATTTTCAAAGTCGGAAAAACCGGCGGAAAATGATCGGAAGGCCTTACTCTCTATCTCAGCTGTTTCAATGTGCAATAACGGATTATCACAACTATTGTATTTGTTGGGCATGTTCGTGCTGGGTATTGTGGTTGCGGAGGAAACAGTTCTTGCGAGTTATAAAGTAGCTACTATAATTCCATCTGCCTTGACTTTTATTCCAGCATCATTAATTACCTACCTATACCCTTATTTTGCAGAACATAAGGATGATGGAGAGTGGTGTTTACGACGTTATCGGCAGATTATTATTGGTTTAGGTGGTTTGAACGCTGTTATTTCAATACTCCTTTTTGCAGGAGCACCACTAATAGTAAAACTTTTATTTGGATATCAATATTTAGACGCAGTGCCAGTGTTACGTATACTCGCAGTTGATTATTTCTTCTCGGGAACTTTTAGAACAATTTCAGGAAATTTGCTTGTAACACAAAGAAAATTGAAATTTAATCTCTTGGTTGCACTAGTCTCTGGGGGATTAAATATAATTACTGGTTTCTTTTTAATTCAATGGTGGGGATCTGTAGGCGCAGCAATAGCGACAATTTCCGTTGGTTTAGTGGCGAGTATTATGAGTACTACATATTTAATTTATACATTTATAAAACAACGTGATAAAGTAATAAATAATAAAGACAAAGCTAGTCTAAGCCGAAATTAAACTTGATTAAATTTGAAGGGACAAGTTAGGACTTATAAAAATAGGAGAAAGAGAGTAAAAGATCAAATAGTTACAGTAGTGGGCGCAAGTCCGCAGTTTATCAAAGCAGTAGCTGGATCAAGGCAGTTAAGAAAAGAACATGAGGAGATATTGATTCATACAGGACAGCCTTTTAATGATAACATGTCTGCCATTTTTTTAGAGAGATGGGCATACCGGAGCCTAATTATAATCTGGGTATCTAGGGTGGGACACATGAACAAATGACAGCTAAGATGCTTGTAGGTATCGAAGAAATTCTTTTAAAAGAGAAAACAGATGCTCTTCTTGTTTATGGAGATACGAATTCAACTTTTTCTGCCGGCACCAAACTCAATATCTGATGCTTAATCCACTGGCATTGCGTTCTAAATTGATACCAACCCACCTATCATACCGATACTGAGTGGTTAATGATTTCACTTTACATACCAAAGGCACAGCTCCTTGACTATAGTTTTTCTAGTACTTGAAAAACTGTTAGTAGTTTTCAAGTGCTAGAGATTCATATATCCAGGGTTATCATGTCAAGTAGCTTTAAGATAGGTACTTTTATGTTCCGTTTACTATGGAAATGGCCATACCAGTCTGTATGAAGATATGATAGATGCTATTCAAAATATCATAAGCCGTATATTGATTCAGTTGCAGGAAGAAATGCACTGGAAATTGTCTTAGCAATCTATAAATCTGCTGCGACAGGTGAGCCAGTTAAGTTGCCGCTGTAGTATTGTGCATCTACAGATTTTACCGGTCGATTCGATAACTAACATAGGAGGAAACTTAATCACAATTAAGGGACTAAAAGGCTCAATATAAGGTGTTAAAACCTGAGATAGACGCAAAAATTCAAGAGGTACTTGAGAGTTCAGCATTTATTCTTGGTAAGCCGGTAACTGAATTTGAGTAAAATTTGCTTCGTATGTCGGACGCAAGTATTGCATTTTGTGCTAATGGTACTGAGGCACTGCAATTAGCGTTAATGGCTATGGACATTGGCCCTGGTAATGCAGCCTTTACATCGATTTTACTTATTTTGCCTCTGCAGGCTGTGCATCAACTATTGGAGCTACACCAGTTTTGATAGAAATTAACATTAATACATTTAATATTTCTGCGGAGGCGTTGGAGCAGGCGATTCTTCGGACAATAGAGGAGGGAAAGTTCACACCTAAGGTGAGCATTCCTGTTGATTTGTTCGGTTTGTCTCCTGATTATTCAAAGATCGAGCCAATTGCAAAGAAATATGGGCTGAAGATTTTGGAGGATGCGGCACAGGCTTTGGTGGAAACATCAACGGAAAGGATCTCGGCTCATTCGGGGATGTTTCTGCAACGTCTTTCTTTCTAGCAAAACCGTTAGGTGGCTATGGTGATGGTGGTGCTATTCTTACCGATGATGAGAAAATGGATGCTCTTTAACGCTCACTTCGCGCTGAAGGAAAATCCCCAACAGTAGTCTTCTTGATTGCTTCGCCAACCACATTGGTTAAGTCAATTCCATTTTTGTATTCGTTAACTCTTTTCTCATTAATATCAAAACGAGATATCAAGGGCAATTAAAGAGGTTCTAGGGTGTGATTGATAAAAACTTTTGCTTTAGGATCTATTCATAAGTAACTGCTTTGTAACTAAAATTTTAAGTACCCTTTTTGGTGTAGACTAACTGCTTTCAGAAATTAGTTCACTGTTGGGGGGTTAATTAGGTAAAGCAAAGGTACTGATATGTAAGTGTTAAAAATTAGACATCGGAGGCTAAAAAATGAAACAAAATTATTAAATAAAATAGAAAATAGGCAAATAAAAGTAGGCGTCGTAGGTCTCGGATATGTTGGATTACCCCTTGCTGTAGAAAAGGCTAAAGCTGGATTTAAGACAATTGGTTTTGACGTGCAGTCACAAAAGGTTGATATGGTCAATGCTGGCATCAATTATATCGGAGATGTTGTAGATAGCGATCTTAAAGGGTTGGTTGAAAATGGTATGCTTTCTGCAACAACTGACTTTAGTTTTGTGAAGGACTTAGATTTTATCGCAATTTGCGTTCCTACACCCTTAGATTCTCATCAACAGCCGGACATTAGTTATGTAAAAGCATCATCAGAGGAAGTCGCAAAATATCTAAAAAGAGAAACGATGGTCGTATTGGAATCGACGACATATCCAGGTACTACTGAAGAACTCATTAAACCTATACTTGAAGAAGGCTCTGGTTTGAAATGTGGCGAGGAGTTTTACCTTGGTTTTTCCCCGGAACGTGTTGACCCCGGTAATCTGATATATAAAACCAAGAACACCCCTAAAGTAGTGGGTGCTATTGGAGAAGATGCAACAGAGGTTATTGCTGCTATGTATCGTGAAGTACTTGAGGGGGACGTTTATACAGTATCGAGCCCAGCTATAGCTGAGATGGAGAAAATTCTTGAAAACACCTAACGTAATGTCAACATCGGTCTTGTTAACGAATTGGCTATTCTCTGTAACAAGATGGGCATTAATTTCTGGGAAGTTATCGATGCAGCAAAGTCAAAACCCTATGGTTTCCAAGCATTTTATCCAGGTCCAGGTCTAGGTGGCCATTGCATTCCTCTTGATCCATACTATCTTTCCTGGAAAGCGAGAGAATTCGGATTCCATACCTCGATGATAGAAAGCTCTATGATAATTAATGATAGAATGCCAGAATACTGCGTTGAGAGAGTAAGGGAGATCTTAAACAGAGATAAGAAAGCACTCAATGGTTCTAAAATCCTTACCCTTGGAGTGGCCTATAAGCAGGACATTGACGATTATAGAGAAAGTCCAGCACTTAAAGTAATAGACCTGCTGAAAAAGGAAGGCGCAGAGGTTGAATTCTATGATGTTTATCAGCGAGTATAAGTTTAATGGTAAAACCTTCGAAGGACTTAATAGCATTTATGCAGATAAGCTAAAGGGCTATGATATAATAATCATTACCGCAGCTCATAGCAATGTTGATTATGATTTTGTCGCAGCAAATTATAAGTGGGTATTTGATACTAAGAATGCTACTAAGAGTATAGAGAATAGGCGCAATATTGTGTTGTTATAGGATTATCTCGCGCGAGACATCCGTGTCTGACACCAACTTATAACTTATCAACTTATTGTTTATCTTGTGAAAACTACTAGCCGGAACGGTTCCCGGTGGACCCCGTTCTGGAGTGTTTTCGTATCTTTAGAGTTTCGGTTCTGGTTGAAATCGGTTATCGGCATCTGTTTATAGATACACTAAATAATTATTGTGGTTCAGATGTTATCGAAACGTTAGATATAGGGATTACCCGCCAGAACAACCGGACAGCTACCAGCATTCCTGATTATTAAAAAATTTGAGGTTTGAATTAATACTCTAGGGAAGGCCTCCTTTCGTCCTCCCCGAAGGGTCACGTACCCTAACATTGGTAAACAACTCTGATAATAAACACTTTCTTTACCTAAAAGCCTAGAATTATACGATACGAAGGGATTCAAAAATCGGAATAGGTGAAGTGGATATTGCGGTTTAAGGGGGTGATGTGACCGTTCCGGAGATGATTGAACCACCTTTCGGAGCAAGAGCCAATCTCGAAGAGATCCTTAAGTCTAGTTATTAGTGGGATTTATGGTAGAGGTTGTGGGGGGAGTGTGGACGAGCTCTTTTAATATAGCCTCAAAGGGCGTGTCCACAAGGTGGCACTATCCACAACCTAACTCGGTCAATTTTATAGCGTTATTCGTGTATCCCTTCGCGGATATCCTCACCATCTATTAGGATGGTGTAGGAACTTGTAAGCATTAACATGAGCTGGATTTCAAGATTCTTGATCTGAGTGAGAAGTGCCTCCACGCAAACATATTGGCTAAATGAAAGTACAACCATAAAAACATAAGTATTGATGATTGAACTAGTGTCTGTATCGGATATATGTGCTAAGCACCGGAATTTCCAGAAGTGTTCCCCGTTCTGTGTTACGTAATACGGGGCTTGAATTAGGCCATAACATAATCAAACCAAGATACGCCAGTAGGACCCTATCGGGAAGCTCCTGTCGGGGGGCCTTTCATGGAGCATTTAGGTGATTACGGGGCTCAAACGCTTCAGCTTTCGCTTCAAGCCTGCTCGTTGGCTGTCTACGCTTAGAGACAAGAGTCAATACAAAAATAGTTACTCTGCGAGTCTAACAACCGCAGTTATGCTCTTAGCACATCGCAAACTTAGGACGTCTCATAAGACAGTGAATGTATATATAGCTTTAACCGAATTTGCTAGGCGAAAATTTATCGAGGGTGGCCTTTTACACCTTAACAGTACAGTCAATTGAATTAAGGGCCCAAATTTGGACGAAAAACTGATCTAATTCAATAATAGTAGAAGGGTTAAATTTCATTGACAATAGAAGAAGAACTTTATAAAATTTAACTACAAAACGCAATTTTATCAAGATAATTAACATAAATGAGTTCCAAAATTCCAGCACTTTGTCTAAATTTTAGGGGAAGTTCAGAACGTTGGTCTTTTTGATTTAATATAATGAGTCAGGTGTTTCTGCGAAGTGAGAGTTAAGTCAGCGTAGTATGCGGCTGTTTATTAGGAGGGTTTAATATCGAACTGAGTGGGAAAGAAAATATTAACCTTGTTAATAATAAGGATTTTGTAGCTATTAATGGTAGTATAAAAAAAGGTCGACAAGCAAATTTGGAATTATTAAGAATTGTTTCTATGATAATGATTATCACGCTTCACTTTTTAGGTCATGGAGGGGTGTTGACTTCTGTTCGAATTTTCTCTCCTGTATATTACTTTGCCTGGTTTTTTGAAGGCATTTCATACGTGGCTGTTAATTGCTATGTTTTAATTAGTGGATATTTCCTTGTTGTATCGGGATTTAATTTGAAAAAATTTTTAGTTATACTCGGTCAAGTGTTTTTTTATTCCGTTGGAATTTATTTTGTTTTGGTTTATATTGGCCAAATTGAGTTTAATTCTAAAGCTTTAGTATTATCATTTTTGCCAGTGCTATCTAAGCAATATTGGTTTGTTACAATTTATATTGGAATGTATATAATGTCCCCCTTTATTAACTTAGCTATAAGAGCAATGACAAGTAAGCAACACTTAATTTGTATTATTATGACTACTTTTTTATTTTCAATTTGGCCAAACATTTTTTTCTTTTCAGGTACACTTAGTTTTGGTGGCGGAGAAGGGGTTGTTTGGTTTATTGTTCTATACCTAGTTGCAGCTTATCTGAGATTATATTATCAACCATCATACAAGATGAAGAAGTACATTTATATATATATTATCATTACATTATTGCTTCCGTTAAGTAGATTTATGATTTCGATGCTATCCATAACTTCACTTTCTGATATTTTTAGTGCGGATTTATTTATAAAGGGTTCTTCCATTTTTTATTCATATAATTCTATTCTTGTATATCCATCTTCGATTGCTTTGTTCGTACTTTTCTTGAATATTAATATTAAAAACGAATATTTCAAAAAAGTAATACTACTTTTTTCTCCCCTAACATTTGGTGTCTACCTGATTCATGACAACAAGCATATGCGTTTTGTGTTATGGGAATATGTGAATGCTCCATTATATATCTCACAATGGTATTTTCCTATATTTATGGTAGTAATAATAATGTTAATTTATTTAGCGTGTTCTTTTATAGAAAAGTTGCGTAAAACATTATTTAGACCAATTGAACAAAGCGACTGGTTAGATAGATTATGTGTTAGATTAGCTAATATTCCACATAAATTTATTTGTGAAAGTAGGCATTTGCGAAAGTGAATGTTTGCCTTGCGGCTCCCGCTCGGTAGGGGACTGGTACTTCTCGGAATTTGTCGAACACGTTCAGGGGTTGGCAATGCTCGAGAGAACTCCTCTTCGGTAGCTCTCCCGGTGTCTCCTTCAAAAAGTCTATCAAGGTGCGCGAGGGAGCCCTCCGTCGGTCGGCTTCCCTCCGGGGTCTGACTGTGCGCCAAACTAAGGGTGTATCATCTAGCGGGTGAGAATCCCGCCAAAACAAGGTTTAGACAACCAATTTGTAGGTAATTGTCAAAAAATCAGCACATAGAAATACCTATTTAGAACTGGATAAGACGCTCAAAATTCCGGTTCCGGCCAACTAAATTACAACGGAAGCGTGTACAAACTTCAAAAAGGGGACTGTTCACCTGTTAAGAACCATATTCTCATTCCACTGTTACTGATCCGTGGAGCTTGTCTTGGATTCACTGTATCAGGAGCGTGGTGGCCAGACAGTATTCCATACTGAAAATCTGGAAAGGCTCAAAAACATTTATCGGAAGACCTTTGACATTGCATCCGGCTATGAGTGATTTGTATTTGACAATTACTATCCACTACCACATCTTCCGAAACTCTCCTGGAGAAAGCCCTTCAATTTTTTTGAACATCCTGGAAAAATAATTCGCATCACTCATCCCACACTTATGGCCGATTTCTTCAATAGGCAGGTCTGTGAATCGGAGTAGTTGCTTTGCATGGGTGACTCGTATCTGGAGTAGATAACTGTTCACGGAAGTCCCAAATTGCTCCTTGAATACTCGTGTGAGGTAAAATTTATTGATGTAGAACACCTCGGCAAGAAAATCCAGTTTGATTCTTTCCGGATAGTGCCGATCCAGATATTCTTTTATATTCTGCAAGTTTTGCTTTTTCGTGCCGTTGCGCTTCCTTCTTTCTGGATTCCAACTTTCCTCCATCAGAAGGGTCAGAAGTGCAGTGAGCTTTTCGTAAATCCGCATATCCTTGATATAATCCGAGGAAACTGCGATCTCATGCAACTGTTGCAGTATCTGGTTGTAGGCTTCCGTGCTGCTGGGGTGAAAGCAGGGGTGGCCACCTCGTTCAGCATATTTTTCATAGATACCGTTCATGTTGGGCCCATAGAAATGGGCCCATTTTAATGTCCACAAATTCTCAGAAGAACGGTGGGAATAGGACTTTCGACAATCGAGGAAAACACAATCCCCCACGGATAAAGTATAAGCATTTCCATCGTATTCCAGCGTTCCTGTTCCGTCCATGACGATGAAAAACAGGTAGGAGGAGAGGTTTTGCCTTTTGTTGGTGTGGGGCTTCTGTGCCTGCAATTCGCCAATCTCCTGCAGGTGGATCAGGTTAGTCTTTGCAAAGACGGAAGGTGTATAGAGGATTCGGCTAGATGTCACAAGGTTACCGTAAAATAAGGATGTATCCATAGGCAGTCATTCTCCTGTATTTTATGAGCTTATATATGCCATTATAAAGTAAAAGTCAATATAATGCTAAGCCCTAGCAAGATATACCCTTTTAAAATAAACTAGGGCACTTAAAATTAAAATTATGGATTAGTTTAAATATATTCGTGAATATAAGAGAAAGTTGAGGAAGATCATGAAGAAAGCGTTAATTACAGGTATTACGGGCCAGGACGGATCTTATCTTGCAGAATTTTTGTTAGAAAAAGGGTATGAGGTTCACGGTATTACCCGCCGTGTATCTATTTCCAATACGGCCAGAATCGATCATCTAATTGCAAAAAAAGCAGTGACACTCCATGATGGGGATTTATCGGATTCTTGTTCTTTGATCCGTATCATCAATTTGGTTCAGCCCGATGAGATTTATAACCTAGCAGCCCAGTCTCATGTTCAGGTGTCCTTTGATGTACCAGAGTATACCGGTGATGTAGATGCCATCGGCACGCTGAGAGTCCTTGAAGCGGTGCGTATCCTCGGACTGACCAAGAAAACGAAAATCTATCAGGCGTCTACCTCTGAGCTTTATGGAAAAGTAGAGGAAGTACCTCAGAGAGAAACGACTCCCTTTCACCCTTACAGCCCTTATGCGGTGGCCAAACAGTATGGATTTTGGATTACCAAGGAGTATCGGGAAGCCTATGGCATGTTCGCGGTCAATGGAATTTTGTTCAACCATGAATCCGAGCGGCGTGGAGAGACCTTTGTGACCCGAAAGATCACTCTGGCAGCAGGAAGAATTGCCGAAGGATTACAGGACCATCTGGAACTTGGCAATCTAGACTCCCTACGGGATTGGGGCTATGCCAAAGACTATGTCGAGTGTATGTGGATGATGTTGCAGCATGATACGCCGGAAGATTTTGTGATTGCCACCGGTGAGCAACATACGGTAAGGGACTTTACGGAGAAGGCCTTCAGGGCCAACGGCATTGAAATCCGCTGGGAAGGCACCGGCCTAGACGAGAAGGGCTACGATGCTGAAACCAGTAAAATGCTGGTGTGTGTGAATCCTGCCTGGTTCCGCCCGACCGATGTGGACAACCTTTGGGGCGATCCGACCAAGGCAAGGACCGTCCTCGGGTGGAATCCACAGAAAACCAGTTATGAGGAGTTAGTACGCCTCATGGCAGAGCATGACCGCGCCCTTGCGAAGCGAGAAGCGGCATTTAAGGCCACAGGACAGGATTCGTAAAGAAAGAGGGGCAAACAAAATCATGGAGAAGAATGCAAAAATATATGTTGCCGGCCACCGTGGGATGGTGGGCTCGGCAATTGTGCGTGAGCTGGAGCGCCAGGGCTATAGCAACATCATTACCCGTACTCATAAGGAGCTGAATTTGTGTCGTCAGGATGCGGTGGAGAAGTTCTTTGCCGAGGAAAAGCCAGAATACGTTTTTCTGGCGGCGGCTAAAGTCGGGGGTATTATGGCAAATCAGAGCGCTCTGGCTGATTTTATGTATGACAACATAATGATGGAAATGAATGTGATTCATGCTGCATGGCAGAGTAGCTGCAAGAAGCTGGAATTTCTAGGTTCCTCGTGTATCTACCCTCGCATGGCACCTCAACCGATGAAGGAGAACTGCCTGCTGACCAGCGAACTGGAAAAGACCAACGAAGCCTATGCGCTGGCTAAGATTTCCGGATTAAAATATTGTGAGTTTCTAAATCGTCAGTATGGGCTGAATTATATTTCGGTGATGCCGACAAACCTGTATGGTCCGAACGACAATTACCATCCGACAAACAGCCATGTCCTGCCTGCACTGATCCGTCGTTTCCATGAGGCAAAGGAACAGAGCTTGCCTTTTGTGACCTGCTGGGGCGATGGAAGCCCGTTGCGTGAGTTTTTGTATGTGGATGATCTTGCCAATCTCTGCGTGTTCCTTATGAACTATTACAGTGGTGATGAGACGGTCAATGCGGGAACAGGCAAAGAGCTGACAATCAAGGATTTGACCGAGTTGGTTGCCAAGGTCATTGGCTATTCAGGGGAAATACGCTGGGACCTCAGCAAGCCGAATGGAACGCCCCGTAAGCTGCTGGATATTTCCAAGAGCGCTGCACTTGGTTGGCACTACACGACCGAACTGGAAGATGGTATCCGCTTGTCCTATGAGGATTTCTTGAGTAACCCGCAGAGAGCTGAAAGATAAAGGAAAATGTCGTTCGCGTTTTAAAAAGTAGGAAACAGCACTCTGTGTATGCTAAGGTATGCAGAAAGGAATTAGGTATGAATATCGTATTATTATCTGGCGGATCTGGGAAGCGTTTGTGGCCGCTTTCCAATGATATCCGCTCCAAACAGTTCATGAAGATTTTTAAGACAAAAGATGGAGAATACGAATCGATGGTGCAACGTGTGTATCGCCAGATTTGTTCTGTCGATACGGAGGCTAATGTTACCATAGCCACATCCAAAACCCAGGTATCCACTATACATAATCAGATTGGGAATGAGGTTGGAGTATGTGTGGAGCCTTGCAGAAGGGATACGTTTCCTGCCATAGCCTTGGCAACGGCTTATCTCCATGATGTAAAAGGAATCTCTGAAGAGGAATCCATAGTGGTATGCCCTGTAGACCCTTATGTAGAGGATGAATACTTTGAGGCTTTGCAGGAATTGGGAAGGCTTGCTGACGATGGAGATGCCAATCTGGTGCTAATGGGAATCGAGCCTACCTATCCAAGTGAAAAGTATGGTTATATCATTCCGACTGACAAGAGGAATATCAGCAGGGTAGATACATTTAAAGAAAAGCCGGATGTAAAGATGGCAGAGACATATATCCGTCAGGGTGCACTGTGGAATGGCGGTGTGTTCGCCTACAAACTGAAATATGTACTTCAAAAAGCCCATGAGTTAATTGACTTTACCGACTATGAGGATTTGTTTGCGATGTATGATACTCTGCCGAAGATTAGCTTTGATTATGCGGTAGTAGAAAAAGAGAAACAGATTCAGGTTATGCGCTTTGTTGGGCAGTGGAAGGATTTGGGGACATGGAATACGCTGACCGAAGCGATGGAGGAATCCAGTGTTGGGGAAGCTCTGCTGAACGACACCTGTGAGAATGTCCATGTAATCAATGAACTGGATGTACCGGTGCTCTGCATGGGACTAAAGGATGTAGTTGTTTCGGCAAGTCCGGAAGGGATCCTGGTTTCAGACAAGGAGCAGTCCAGTTATATTAAGCCTTATGTGGACCACCTTGGTCAGCAAGTCATGTTTGCGGAGAAGTCTTGGGGAAGCTTCCGTGTGCTAGATATTGAAGATAAAAGCATGAGCATTAAGGTGACGTTGAATCCTGGGCACCGCATGAACTACCATAGTCATGAGAGTCGGGATGAGGTATGGACAATTATTTCCGGTGAAGGAAGAACCATCGTGGACGGTATGGAGCAACCGGTGATTGCTGGAGATGTGGTCACCATGCAGGCAGGCTGCCGTCACACTATCATTGCCGATACGGAGCTTAAGGTTGTTGAGGTGCAGCTAGGTAAGGAGATCAGTGTGCATGATAAACAGAAATTCGAGCTCGAAGACTAAACCATTTCTATTGAAACCAGCAGGAAAGAGCTATCTCTGGGGTGGAAATCGATTAAATGATGATTTTTCCAAAGAGATCGATCTTATGCCCTTAGCTGAGACGTGGGAATGCTCAACCCATCCAGATGGTCCAAGTACTGTGGCTAGCGGAGAGCATGCTGGACAACTTTTATCTGAGGTGCTTAAGGAACATCCAGATTACCTGGGAACCCATCCGAGGACAGAAGGGGAATTGCCTATTCTGATTAAGTTCATTGATGCAAAAAAGGACTTATCCATTCAGGTGCATCCTGATGATGCTTATGCGAAAGAACACGAAAATGGTTCTCTGGGTAAAACGGAGATGTGGTATGTGCTGGATGCCTCTCGAGATGCTAGCCTGATTTATGGCTTTTATCATGATATAGACATAGAAACCCTGCAGAAGAGCTTGAAGCAGGGAACCATAGAGAAGTATCTTCAGAAAGTAAAAATAGAAAAAGACGATGTCTTTTATATAGAGGCCGGCACAGTTCATGCGATTGGCGCAGGTGCCTTGATTGCGGAAGTTCAAGAAAGCTCCAATCTCACATATCGTCTGTATGATTATGATCGTGCTGATAAAAATGGGAGAGCTAGAGAACTGCATATCGATAAGGCGCTTGATGTGGCAAATTTGAAGAGAAGCTCAGAACCTAGGCAACCCATGCGTGTGCTGAAATACGCTAATGGCTGTGCTTCAGAGTTTTTGTGTCGATGCAAATATTTTCAGGTGGAGCGCCTGCTGATCAATACAGAGCGGTCGAGACAGATGGTCGCTTTCCGAACAAACAGTAACTCTTTCCAAGTGTTGCTATGTATAAATGGGTGCGGTGTTCTGTTTATGGAAGATGGGGAATCTATTAATTTCTTTAAGGGAGACTGTATTTTTGTCCCGGCAGATTCCAGCCTCCTGAAGCTCCACGGGAAGGCACAGATGCTGAAGGTGAGTTGTTAAGGGGTAGAGTACTCGCCACAACGGCTCCCGGTGGTCCCGTTCCGGACAGGTTCCTGGAACCTTTCTTCTTTTCTTACATGGGGTTCCGGTGCCTGACACCAACTTATCAACTTATTGTTCAGTTTGTGAAAACTGTACTCGCCTCGCTCCGGGTCGGTCGGGAACTAGTTAGTGCGACACGTTTCATACTTTAGGATAGGGCTTTCTCCTATTTGTTCTGTTTAAAAGATAGTCTGTACTTGTATTATGGAACTCTGCCAGTTTGATTAAAATTCCCGTGGGTAAATCTACTTCGCCCCGTTCGTAATTACTGTATATCCTTTGGCTGCAATTAAGATACGCTGCAACCTGTGTCTGCGATAGATCCTTGTCTTCCCTCAAATGTCTTATTCTTTCATACACCTGTAATCACCTCAAGATAATTATAGTTTAGCGAATTATTCGCTATTGACTTTTAGCGAGAATATCGCTAATATTATCTCAAAAATGGTGAATTGAAAAATGTTGGGGTGATGAACATTGGTAGATTACAAAGAGATGTACAGTATTCTATTTAACAAAATGTCCGACATAATTGAAGAAATCCAACAGATACAGCGTAAAACGGAGGAAATGTACATAGATAGCAAGGATAGGGAATTTGGTCTACTAAAGTCATACAAGGATTTAGACCAACTAAAACAGAAAGAATAACCTGTTGCTGGGGTCCTCGGTAACTTTTGCTGCAGGTTCAGGGGGAGGGGAACGGGACCCCGTGCCTGACACCAACTTATAACTTATCAACTTATTGTTTAGTTTGTGAAAACTCGGGTTCGATGTTGTATTGTACGACCGATAATAACTCTTACTGAAGGTAAGAATTATCACAACGCTATCGAGTTACTTAGAGGGCCAAGAAAACCTCCTGAAAGAGGAGGTTCTTGCACAATGAAACTTATATTCACATTTATGAGTGAAGAAATATCCCTACACGAATTGACTTTTTGTCAAATAACTCGCGTCAATAATGGGAATATATGCTATAATTGACATTGAACAACTGAAGATAGCGTGTGGGCGGCTGAATCCCCGGAAAGGGGGTGAGGCTTATGAGCGTGTATGAAGCGCTAATGTTTGCTATAGCATTTGCGACACTTGCGACACTGATTGTGTTAATACTTAAAGGAACGCAAAAGAGCAAGTAGTCCACTCGCCCGGGCACCTTGCTCTTTCATCATCGCCGCTCACTGCGGCCAGTTGTACAGCCGGGATGTTGGCACATCCCGGTTTATTTTATGTCAAAACATCTACTATTATTATATTATACTTCACTTTTTTGGCCAATTCAAGTTCTACATCGGTAAGCGGTGGACAAGGAAGGTTCCCGTGCCTGACACCAACTTATCAGAGTGCAGTTAGCTAGAATATCGCTAAGATTAGCTTGGATATGGTGGAGGGCGATGTCCATAGCTATTGTCTATTTAGTTCGAGTCTTTAGGGCAAGGGGGCTCTGAGCGAAATCTAACCATTATATCAAGTAGTTCTTCCAGAAGATCCGGTGAGAGACCGGATCTTTTTGCTTTTTGAGCTAGACGTAGGTAGGGTTGATTTTCTTCCTTAAGTGTAAAGGGAAGAAGATCCTCATTAATAGAAGAGTTTGCTGAATATCCTGATTTTGATAAAGATGCTTGAATAGATTCGCTGCTAAGAAAAACGGTAGGGGAAACCTCAAGGGCCAGTGCTAAACGACTAATTGTATCAATGCCGGTGGATAGGCGTTTTCCGGTCTCTAATTGGCTGATAAGACTACGAGCTACTCCAGACCGATGAGATAATTCTTTAGCACTGAGTCCTTTAGTTAGCCGTATTTCTTTAAGTATTTTTCCGAGTTCTGGCACAGGCTTACCCTCCTTTCTTAGATACTTGCCATTTATTCCAAGGTTCATAATAAACTTGCTAATAAATTGTTATAGTGGGAAGTTCTTTTTTGGGAAAATAAATCCCTTTATGGTTCGCAAAATAGTACAAATAATGCTATAATGATTAATATTGTGAATTAGATTGGTTAAGACTGTTTCGGATGGTGGTGGGAGGAAATGGTGGACTATGAACAAATGTATAGAATTTTATTTAATAAAATGACAGATATCATTGAAGAAATCCAGCAGATACAGCGTAAAACAGAGGAAATGTACATAGATAGCAAGGACAGGGAATTTGCTCTACTAAAGTCATATAAGGATTTAGACCAACTAAAACAGAAAGAATAACCTGTTGCTGGGTCATACCCCAATACAACAGGAAAGTAAACATAAATTTGTAGCAGGTAAGTATTCGCCAAAGAACGGTTTCTCTGTAGGCCCCGTTCCGGAAAGGACACTGAAACTTTGAAATTCAGCAATACCTCTGAACGACCATAAACTGCCATGAACGTGAACCCTTACTTAACCTAACTTTCATTATAGGACGCAACTCAATAAAAAGAGAGCCAGATTTAATCTGACTCAGTCGCCTTCAATATCTAACCTTAGGCTAGGAGTTTTTTATACGATGGTACTCTTCATTAAATCTAATATGGAAGGATTATTGAGAATATCGGCGTCAACCGTGATGAAACGCCAAGCTACACGTCTCAGACAGGAGTATTTCCCTTTGCGGAATCGTCTTCTTAGCGCATGGATAGATCAACTTCATGTGGAAGCGGCAGAGCGAAGTGGCGCTCTGATTACGGCCAGCTATGCATCGAAACAAAAACGGAGGATATATGCCTTTCTCTGCTCTATGGTGCTTGAAGGCAAGGTGATGATTTCAGGACAAACGGTAAGAGAAATCAGGCATAATTTCAAAATACCCCTCTAACTGTAAAGGAGGGTTTTAAAAAGGGTATTTTTATTTTTACTTGGATTTGAAGTGTTTCTGAAATCTTCAAATTTTTATCGATATAAATTTTGATCCCTTGGTATTCATACTCATCGTAAGTATCCAGTGTTTCATAGTTAGGTTTCGATACCCCTGACCAGAGGCTTCTTGAAATTCCGGATCAAGTATGGCAGACAAATTGGCTAATAAAAAAGGTACCAGTGCTTTTTTTTATTGCACTTATAGTTTTTGCATTGATATCAAACATCATAGTTTCTTGCACCTCCCATATACCCGTATGGAGTATAATGATATTATAGTCTAATTTTTATTAGCATGCAATTCCAACAATCTTATTTGTCATAGTGTACGTTATCGGACTCTGATAAACTATGACTCATCATTGATGGGAAGTTGAGGAACAGAGGTGCGGTGATTACATCTGATAACTCGATGCTCTCTAATCGAATTGGTATCAATATCCAAATAGCTTGACAAAATAAGTAAATCCGTATTTTTGGATCACCGGATCACAGGCATTTGTCATGATGCAGAATGTCAGCGAATCCCTTGCAGGTCGCGTCGGAGTTATTAACATGTTGGGTTTATCGACTAGTGAAATCGATGCAGTCTCATCTGAAGTATTTACCACAGACTCGGAAAGGTTGATGAAGCGCATCGAAAAGGCCAAGAAGCTTGATCTTAATGATCTGTATACCCGTATCTTTAAAGGCTCTATGCCGAAACTCTATGCGGATGACAATGTGGACCTTGAGATGTATTATCGCTCCTATATCGATAGTTACCTTAAACGTGACATCAAGGATTTGACCCAGGTTGCAGATGAAATGGCTTTCTACAATTTCATGACTGTCATTGCGGCAAGAACAGCTAAGCCAGTTGTTTATGCCGAAATCGCCAGCGAATGTGGCATATCGTCTCCTACAGCAAAAAAGTGGCTTTCCATCCTCATGTCATCTCACATCATCGCACTTGTCCAGCCGTATTACAACAACCTCTTAAAACGGGTCACAAAAATGCCGTTGCTTCACTTCCTTGATACAGGTCTTTGCGCCCATCTCTTGAAATGGGGCAATCCCGAAGCTCTGGAGAGAGGGGCCATGTCCGGGGCATTCTTTGAGAGTTATGTTTTTTCAGAGATTTACAAGAGCTACCTGAACGCAGGAAAGGAACCGCCCATTTATTATTACCGTGACAAGGATAAGAAGGAAATTGATCTGATAATCTACGAGAACGGTGCGCTTTATCCCATCGAAGTAAAAAAATCAGCATCTCCTGGCAAGGATGCCATTAAACATTTTAGTGTGTTGGAACCCATTACAGAGCCAGAAAAGTTCGGTGAACTTTCTCAGACAAAAATGAAAATCGGGAACGGAGCGGTCGTCTGCATGGCAAATGATCTACTTCCCATCGATGCAAAGAACTGGTATGTTCCTGTATGGATGATCTAATTTTAGGGACCCCGTGACCCCGTGGTGCCCGTGACCCCGCGGGGACCCCGTGCCTGACACCAACTTATCCCAACTTATCAAGTTATTGTTTAGCTTGTGAAAACTACACTCGCCTCTCTCCGGGCTCGGTAGGGGAGTGGTTAGTACTCTCGTCGAAGAGTCACCCTGCTAATATCTATGCGCAATGGCGTTTAGGGGAGGCATTATATGCATAACTAAATTGTTGCTGAAAAGACAAACGAGGACAAAGAAATTAAAGATAAGGAAACCCCTCATTCATTTGAACGAGGGGCTACGTATGTCATATTAAACTTGAGTTAGTGGTATTAAGGTTCTAGTTGACTATAGTTTAAACTTACCAACAATACGTGAAAGGTTTTCGCCGAGCATTGCCAGAGCCTCTGCAGATTTACTCACTGAAGCCATTGTTGCGGCTTGCTCCTCGGATGCAGCGGACACCTCTTGGGTACTAGCAGCAGTTTGTTCAGCGATAACACCAATATTCTCCACTGATTTAACAGCCTGAGAACTCCCATCTGCCATTTGTTTCGTTGCTTCTGTGACTTGCTGAATCTGTTCTACCACCGTTTTGACCTCTGATACAATAGTTCGGAACGAATTACCCGCTAGATTAACAGCTTCTACTCCTGAAGCAACTTCCATTTTCCCTTTTTCCATTACGCCAACTGCACGCTCGGTTTCATGTTGTATATTGACGATTAGGGTGGAAATCTGAGAAGCGGACAATGAAGACTGTTCAGCCAGTTTACGCACTTCTTCTGCGACTACAGCAAAACCTCTGCCTTGTTCTCCAGCCCGTGCAGCTTCTATTGCAGCATTTAAGGCCAGTAGGTTTGTTTGAGAGGCGATTCCAGTAATGACATCGACAATCTGCCCGATTTGATTAGATTGTTCTCCTAACTTAGAAATAACCTCAGCTGTCTGATCTGTAACCTCACGGATCTTCTCTATCTTCTGCACGGCATTTTCCGCTTGAAGAGCACCTAATTCTGCTGCCTGAGCGGCCTTATCACTACTATGACTAACATTCTCCGCATTGATGGCGACTTGTTGAGCGTTGGCAGACATTTGCTTGATCATTTCACCTGTATCTCCTACTGAGATTGCTTGCTCTGTTGCTCCCGAAGCGAGTTGTCCAAGAGTACCAGCTACTTGATCACTTGCTGCAGTTGCTTGTTGAGCCGCGGCAGACAATTCTTCGCTCGTAGCTCCCAGAGTACTGGCCGTGTCGTTAACTTCCGCAACAATACTATGAATATCGCCTATAAAGCGATTGAAATGCTGAGAAAGCTTTCCTACTTCATCTTGAGATACAATGTTCAAGCGTTTCGTAAGGTCGCCATCCCCCTGTGAGATGTCCTTTAACACCTCACTTGTTTGTACAATAGACTTAGTTATACTACCGGAAACAATAAAAATAACTAAACCTATCGCAAATATTGCAATCAAAGCAACAACGATTGAGAAATTCCGAATGGAGTTTGCTTGCTCTAAAATCGTTGTCATTGGAACCGTGATTGCCAGCGACCATGGTGTCGTAGTTTGTCCAATGGTTACTGGAACATATAATCTGTAATACTCACTATTTGGTATGGTATAACTTTCGCCAGCTTTAATAGCTGATTTAGCTTCCTGATCGTCTACGTCCTTTCCGATTTTACCCTCATCTCGGTTTGAAACATACTTTCCATCATTCGACACAAGACTTGCATACCCTGTATCGAATGGCTTTATATCCAAAATTATTTTCTGAATTGTCTCTAAAGCGATGTCAACCCCGGCAACTCCTAGAAACCTATTGTCGTCGCCGATCAAAATCGGTTTTACTAAGCTAGTAACGAGAATTTCCTTACCATTCACCTTGTACAGGTAGGGTTCGATGATGGTTTCTTTCTGATTTTTCTTAGGGATTAAGTAATAGTCCCCTGCTCCAGGTGTTTCATAGTCGGTTAGTGGCTCTAACTTGATATCACCTGAGCCCCTATTCCAATAAGGAATAAATCGACCTGTCGCATCATATCCTGGTTGATTTACATAATCAGCGTCTTTTCCATCAAGTAGATTTGGCTCCCATAAAGTCCAAGTCGCTAGAAAAAGAGGGTTGTCTTTTAAGACGTTCACGATCATGGAATTCATCGTTGCTCGGTCAGTGTGATTAGCTTCCTTGACCCCTTTAAACGTTGAGCCTAATGTTCGTACCGAGTCCATGGGGACATTTAATTCATTGGTGACTTGATTTGCATATTCATATGCTGTATGTGCTACCGTCTCGTAGGCAGCGGTCTTAGACATTTCAACAGATCTTGTTGATACTAGTAAAATAACGCAAATGAACGAAACTAAGACGACAATACCCGTGGAAAGTAGTATTTTGTTCCTCAATTTTAAATCTTTGTACGACATTCTATTTCCCTTTCCGCTCCCCTATATTCTCTTATGCAACCAAGGTATCAACATTAAGAAGAAGTATGAGCCTTTTGCTCAATTGTTTCAGATGGAATCTTTAAGACTTCGCTAACTGTTCCTTTCCTAATGTAAAAGCTACGACTTGAATCTCATCCATCAAAAACACCCTCTTAAAACACAATGCAGAAACATAATACAATATAATAATACAAAATCCAACAAGTTATTTTCGACAAATTATTACTATTCATACTATTCTAAGTGCAGCATCCAACTTGCAGGAACAACACTGGAGTTATTTTGGACTATTAGACATGGGAATTTACCTGGTATTCTGCAGGATGCCACGAAAAAAAACGCGGAGGATTCCGGTCGGTAGAGGACTAGTTAGTGGTGGTCGAAAAACCCTTACGGTTCATTTCTCCCCAGGATCTTTTTCCAATGACGTATTCCAGCATGGCAATCAAGCGCCACCAGGCTAATAATTGCCTGTAGCCAAAGTTCTCCAGTATTCCATAGAGAAATAATATTAATATATCGCCTGTTTTTGGATAACGTCTGAACGACAACTCTTCAAGTAACAGGGATGAGGCTGATAGTAATACTCCAAGAAGTATTGCCATGCTCAAAAATAACAGGGCAAATGGCCAGTTAACCCAACCCATAAACAAACTAATGACAAAAACAAAATAACCCAATACTTCAATGAATGGGCCTAGTAATTCGAAGAAGAAAAAGAATGGATAAGCAAGCAGACCAACTATTCCGGCATGAGGATTAAAAAACAAGGGTTTATTGGCTTTAAGACTGTCGTAAAGCCCTTTTTGCCACCGTTTACGCTGTTTACATAACACTTGATGTTCTTCCGGTGCTTCAGTCCAGCAAACGGGATCGGGGACGAAAACCACTCTATAGGGGATCTTTTTTAAACGATAATGGCGATGCATGCGAACCACTAATTCCATGTCCTCCCCGATGCAGTCCTTACGATACCCTCCAACTGTCAAGACGGCTGATTTGAGAAAAATCCCAAACGCTCCACTGATTACCAGAATGGCATTAAGGCTGTTCCAGCCCATCCGCCCAAACAAGAAAGCGCGCAGATATTCGACCACCTGAAAGCGAACCCACGGATTTTTGGATAAAGCGACTTCTGTGACATGGCCATTTGTCACTTTGCAACCATTGGCTATGCGAACGGTTCCACCTGTAGCAATGACAGATTTGTCTTCCAGGAATGGGCGTGTCGCCCTTAAAAGACCGTCAGTTTCAATCAATGAGTCGGCATCGATAGAGCAAATCAAAGGGTATTGGGAAAAGTTTACTCCAGCGTTCAAGGCATCGGCCTTTCCGCCATTTTGCTTATCGATAACATGGAGCTGAGGATATAGCAGTGATTCGTATATGGCATGGACTGGTTGTGTTTTAAGTTTTACTTGATAAACTCGATTAGAAGGCACTAGCCGAAACTCTTGTTTAAGGACTTCCAAGGTTTGATCAGATGATCCATCATTGATTACAAGAATTTCGAATTCGGGATAGTGTAAATTAAGTAGCGATTTGACACTAGAGATAATCGTGGCAGATTCGTTATAGGCAGGAGCAATAACGGTTAAGGGCTTATAAAAACCTAATTCAAAGATACGCTTAAAATTGACACTTTGAAGGTGATGAACATATACTTGAATTTCCCGGAAGGCCCTAAAGGTTAAGAACAAATAGATGCCATTCAAAAGAAAGAAATAAATTAGTACTGCCCAATTAAAGTGCGTGAGTAATTGGAATAACACAAGTTGCTCCTCCCTCTCTAGTGAGAATGTAGCGCAACATATCTTTAGCGTATCTGTCCTCTAAGGGATTGTCTAGCATACTATGCAGTTCTTCACGTGTACAAAGCATTAGCATGGCTTGTGCTGCACGTAAACGTACCCACCAATTACTGTCCCTAAGCAAGGGTCGTGCCAGAAGTGCATGATCAACTGCTCCGCTTGAACCTAATGCAGTGACAGCAGCTGCTCGAATTTCCCAGTCTGAATGCTTCATAGCAAGTGCGATTCCTTCAAAAAACGTTAGCTTCAATTGATTCCAAGCTCTTAATGCTCGAATCTGAAGTTCAGGGTCCTTGGAATAAAGAATATACTCTTTTAAAGTGGCTTCAGCCCTTTTGTAGCCAAAATGTGCTAGAACAGCTAAGGCTAAACGTTCGACCTTCGGTGAGGTCTCTCCTTTGGATAAAACGGATAGAAGTTCCGGACAAACTTCCTCTCCCATTTCAGCAAAAATGCTAATACCTAAATGCTCAGTCCAATCAGAGCGATTTCTTAATACTTCTAAAACTCTAGGTAATGTCTTTAGATTATTGCGCGCTAAAGCAATAATAGAGGGATAAAACCAAAACATATTATCTGAAGCGAGCCCAGTCTCAAGCATTGGGAGCACTTGAGGTTCACGAATCAAGCCTAGAAAGTAGATAGATTGGGCCTGTTTCCAATCGTTTGCTGAACCTCCTTCTTGTAAAAGATGCTTTACCAGGCCAGAGTAGTGAGCAACGGCGACAAGCTTCTCGAATGACTCCCCCTTTAAGGATTCCAAATAGGGAAGCAAAAACTCCTGCAGATAACCGAGTTCGTGAGAGGAAATGTGCGATGCCCATTGGGAAGGATGGATCTCTTCGGCAAAAAGTGAAAAAAGGTTGAGTTCCCATTTAGAATAAGCTTCCTTGCGTCGATGGTAATCCCTTTTGAACTTGTATCGCAATCTAAGTATCGATAGAAAGATCAAGCCAGTTAAGATAATTATTAAAAAAATAATAAGAGTAAGTATGTGAATTGTCATAAGCTAATACCTGCACGGGATTCCTCTTTGAGGATCATGATAACAGTTTTAATAAGCTGGTTTAAATCTACGGGTTTACTGAGAAAATGGGCATCGAATTCTGCTACTCGAAGCTGTTCAACACCACTCGATCGGTGAGAAACGACCAATATTGGCAAGTAGGAGTAAGGTGAACAACGAATCCATCGTAAGAGGCTGAGACCATCTTGTCCGTTTAGAAGAAGTTCCATGATTAGCAAATCATAGTCGTCGGCGGACAGAAGTTTTAGTAGTTCTTCATTCTCGGACATGACTCGAACGGCATAGCCGAGGCGGGTAAGCTGATCCGCTAATAAATGTGAATAATAGATATTGTCGTCTACAATAAGGATTTTGTGTGCCATGTTACTTGACCTTTCTTTAGAATTACTTTAAGGATATCTTAAGCTATAGTACTCTTTATGTCGATAGTTATTTTGTACAATAGGAAGGACCTCGGTGCCTGATGCTGACACCAACTTATCCTGCTGCCCCAACAGATTCAATCGTGACAATGCCCAACATTATATCCCTACTACAGCAATTAACTGGCTTACGCACGAATATTTCCTTCCCACGTCTCCGGAACAGATCTAAAGTGAAAAACGATGAAAAAGTCAGTATAAAATTAGTGCCTCAAACCCTTGAGCTAGAGCTACAAGAGTTTGAGGCATTTTTTGGCTAAGACGATCGAAAGTGAGCTAGAAAGAGTCTATTATTGTGATGACTTCTGCATAGAACGTACCTTCTTCATCTAAGAGGATTTCGACGGTGTCGCCTAGATCAATAGTTCTGAACGGTTCGACAGTGATGGCACTTATATCCATGGCGTTATAAACATAGCCGCTGGAGATAAGTTTGAATTGCAGACCATTAACTATGATCGTCCTATCTGCTACATCAATTCCCACTACAACACCGGTGAAGAGTTCTTCTGGCGTAGGGGTAATAATATCTTCTACTAACCCCGAAGCATTATTAATGGATAGAACGACAGATTGCCCTTTACAGATGCTTCTCCAAATGTTATTGACTAAATAAGTGTTCTCCGTACCGTTAACTAGTGCTTTAATTTCAACCACTTCATCATCTGGATTTCTCAAAACACTTGTAAGAACGGCATTGTAGTCTGTTATTTGACTAGCAGGTTGTCTAATTCCAGTTTGTTTTATTACTAGATATTCCACATAATAATCTTCGTCTGTATAAATATCGGCCTCAAGGATGTTATAGTCATTACTTGCTAGTTCACTCCAAGTTGAGATTGAAATGTTTTCGTTTGATGCATCGTACACTACGGTATTAGGCTGTAACCGATATTTATTACCCGCAGTCACATAGTCATCATCTAGCTCTAGTGGGGCCATTAGGGGATGAGACGTTAAGAATTCTAATCCGATAATAGTGCCGGAATCGTCAAAGGTATACCTGATTACGGTATCTGCGGTATTGTCAGGAGTTAATCCTTTAATCCCCTCGCCGATTTGGAGATGGTTGCGATCCAAAGCGACTATTTCAAAGGTGCTAGAACCAGTATCGGCTAATGCAAATTCTGCAATTTCTATTGTAGACCCAGGGTAATAGTCATTTGCCTCATAAACCATAGAATTGCCTGCAGGAGTGGTTACCGTTACCTTATCTAAGGTATTTACACGTAAAGATTTTGTTACATTAATACCATCTTCATTGAGAAGTTCTATGTCTAATGTACCCCCATCGGGAATGCCAGATTCGATATAAGCAGTTATGTTTTCAACATTGTAAGCTGATAGAGTGTTTAAATTAAGAGTTGGGCCTGTGCCTATTAAATAAACAATCTCACCATATCTGTTTAAATAAGCTGTAACGGGCCCACCTGATTGGAACGCTTCCGCTTTATCTGTATCGAAGCAATCGAACTCATTACCATCTAGATATCTGGCAGATCCAAAACGACCATCCCAATTGTAATTTATCCCACCTATTTTAATTCTGTCCGAGTAAACTGTTTCTATCACACCTGTAACTGAGTTATTATAAACCTCCGCTATTCCATCTCCATCATTTGAGCTAGTTTCAAAGAATACTATATCGTCTTGATTTAAATCACTAACTGAGATTGTTTTCCCGTCTTTAACGATAATAAAATCTTCTAAATCCAATTCGCCATTATCATATGAAATTGCAACATTGCCCTCAGTGGATTTAACAATAAATAAATCATCAAAGTTGTAGGATAAAATAAACTCAATTTTCCCACTTGTGTCCAAGAAGACCTTTGCATAGTCATACTCCGTTCCTTCGGATCCAATTGGATTAGAGTAGTCATTGTTGTAGAAGACAAGGTTGTTAGAGAGGTCATATTCGACTCCATCAACGGTTACTTTACCATTTTCATAAGGATTATGTGTTTTAATAACGTCTAGTTTGCCTGTCACAGTAGTCTCATTTTCAAACAATATGTTTCTAGCTTCATAATTTCTATTATACCAGACACGCACTTTAGCACCTAAGGAAGCTTGAAAATCAAACGTAGTCGATGTAGGGATGGTAAATGTAAGGCCATTCATTGAGATAGTACGATTATTTACATCGATATCTCTTATACGTCCATAATTAAAAGCAGGACGTAGAAAAGTAAAGGATAAATTCTTTACGGTTACCGTATAATCTGTTAGATATTCGATTACAAAATTACCAGCAGTAGGATTATCATACAAGTTCACTTCAAGAGTTTTACCGTCATGAGAAAGCTCAACACTTTCTACGCCTATACGAGCCAGTGTTGTTGAGTTAACAATTTTAACCTCTGACTTGTTCACTGAAGATATTGCTTTATTGAATTCAATAGATAGTACACGTCCATCGTTTGTAAGTGCACTTACCGAAGTAATAGCCAAGTCATTGGCTTGTGGTGTGACCTGTTCAAAATAGTCATTACGGGTATGTACAAGGTATTGCATTAAGGAGATAATATCTTTTACGTTGGGTTCTACAATACCTACCTGATTTTCCAATGGGTTGATGGATCCCATATTTATAAGGTTTACCTGTCCCTCATCAACCCCTGGAGCCCTATTATTTCCTAAGTACTGGAGCCCTGCCAGGGCATCAGAAATACTGGGATCGCCCGATGTTGCTTGATTGACAACTTTACCACGCTGCAGATTTAGATGATACTCAGGAATACTAACTTCATTCAAGTCAGTATCGACTACTCCAATAAATCTAATCGTTAAATCGGTGAGATCTTTCACAGATCCATTGACGACCAATGGTACAAAAACTAGGCTGTCATAATTAACCGGTTCGGAATCGGTAGCACCGGCAATATAGGCTTTACTTTCTACATCGACAATACTCTTTGTAAAGTTATCCATCTCTGCCTCGTCTCTTACATCGAGTATGGTTACTATTGCCGGGTTGTAGTCAATTTCAATTTGGTAGGCCCCAAGGTTGATACCCTGTACAGGCTCTCCTAATTGATTCTTTATCCCTTGGATTCCGATAAATAAACCTGCACTGTTATTGTAATTAGGGTTTTTTCCGATTTTGACCAGTGGACTGGCTGTGTAGGGAGTTGATGCCAAAAGATTTGTGGGTAACAAACAAAAAATAATAGAAACAATAAATAGCATAACTTTTAGAGTCGTCCGTTTTGTCTTATCCATCCTTATCCTCCTTTAATAATAAGTTTTGTAAGGGAAACCAAGGGAAGGGAATTTATTAGTCATTCTCTATACATTTACTTAATTCCTTCATTTTTCCAGGTAAATATATAATGTTTTTAGACCTGTGAAGTATTTCTCAAGGTGTGTTTTGGAATAGTAAAGGGCTTGGGAATAAGCAACAGGTTGGAAAACCGGAAAAATTGTGGATAAGAAGTAGGAAAACGGTTAAATAGAATCCTCTAAAGGTATACAATAAATTACATTAATGGTAATAAAAATAGAGGAATAGCCGACGGAAGATAGAATAGTAGTTAGGAATAAGATACCTTGATTGGGTCTTTTACCCCTGAGGCACTTATAGTCTAAATTCCTTATTAGGAGAGGGTGAATATTTAATGGCCAAGTTAAAGCGATATTTCCCCTGGATTTTCACTTTAACCATTTTTATTGTACTGTTAACTCCGACCCTCAGCCATGCCTACGTTGATCCAACTAAACCCTATAAAATTATCCTTAAGAATCTTCAATGTCTTGATACCTTGGATACTTTTTCTGAAGATGAAGTCTATCTCGATGTGTTCTTAGACGGTGAAATAGCTACAGATCTAACGAATAGAACATCTACGATTAATATTAACACCAATGAAATCTATTATTTTACTGGCAGTAATGCCTATGAACGTCCCTTTAAGGACTCCGCATTTTTAAAGTTATTTGCAGTGGACCCTGTATTGGATATCTTTATCGATAACTTAACTGTCTTTCCTGAACTTGGACTTGGAGACCAAGTAGAAAGCCTTTATACGAATGATATTCTCAAAGGGAATGCAACATACAACCTGGTCTATGAGGTTGTTTCTAACGAAATTTCTGATACGGAAGCTCCGGTCTGGCCGGAAGGAAGTGTTCTTACTTCGTCAAATATCACCGAGACCACAATTGATTTAACCTGGACCCCGGCTACGGATAATGTAAGGGTGTCATCCTATTTACTGTCGATAAATGGCCTAACTGATATCATAATACCCGGTAATATAACACAATACCAAGTCAAAAATCTAACCCCGGGCCAAGCCTATACCTTTTATCTTTATGCCAGGGACGCTGATAATAACGGGACCTCCATGCCAATTTACCGTACGGACTCAACCTTAGCACTCGATACACTTGCCCCAGGCTGGCCTGCTGGAAGTGTTCTGAGATCTGATAATCGAACTGAGACAAGCTTGGATTTATCTTGGACGCCTGCAACGGATAATCGAGAAGTAAGCACCTATAGTCTTAAACAAAATGATACTCAAATTGCCACGATTGCCGGGGACACTACAATGTATCACGTCGATGGTTTAGCTCCGAATACGATGTACACCTTTAAAATAGATGCGATTGATCCAGCGGGAAATCTGAGTACAACTGGACCGAGTGTGGAAGCCTCAACAGATATCACACCACCTTACTGGTCAACCGGAGCAGCCTTAACCTTTACCAAGTCTAGTTCGACAAGCCTGGATCTCAGTTGGGGAAAAGCAGTCGATAATGGGTTAGGGCTATCTGGCTATAAAGTGATACAAAATAGTACCCTGATTGACACAATTCCTCCACTTTATGAAAGTACAATAAACGACCCCATTTCTGGACAACCAAGAAAGGTTTTACTCCCCAATACCTTCTATAGCGTAGAAGGACTTGACCCGCGGACCACTCAAACGTTTTCTGTAGTTGCCATCGATGCAGCAGGAAACGAAACCTCACCCCTAAATGTCACTGTAGCCACTGATCTATACGGCTCCATCACTGGTAAGGTCACAGCCTCTGGTCAAGGGACGCCGGGGGCGGTCGTTATCCTGTTTGAGGCTAATGATCCGGAGGTGGAAGTAAAATCAGCAGTAACCGATGCGAATGGAAACTACACCTTATCGGATCTTAACCCTGGAACGTACATTCTGAAATTTGAGTATGATGCACCTTGGGAAGAAACTCTGGAGCAGTGGTACCTTCAGACGACTGGTTATGATACAGCGTCACCGTTGACAGTTACCAATGGCGGAGTTCTCTCTTCAATTGATGCAGATTTTGAGATCTATGGATCCATTTCAGGGATAGTAAGGGACTTAAGTGGGAGTCCACTCACCGGGGTTACGGTTGAAGTTTATAAGGCCTCAAATAATGCTCTCGTTACAACGACGTCTACTGATTCTACAGGGAATTATACGGTTGAAAATCTTCTGCCCGAGCGCTACAACGTTTCGTTTCTTAAGTCTAATTATCCAATGGTATGGTATAATCAGCGATCTAAGCCCTCGGAAGCAGACTACATCGATATCCTGCCTGGAGATGCTCTCACGCAAATTAATGCTAATCTTTATATTGGTGGAAATGTTTTTGGTCACGTTACCAATCAGGCTGGTTTGCCCTTACAAGGCATGACGGTCACTATTTACGATGATGATTACTATGATTTCAGTTCAACATCCACCGATAGTAATGGAAACTATTCATTAAGTGATCTTCCTCCCGGGCAATATAAACTTGAAATTAGCAAGGAGAATGAACTGGATTTCATGCCCTGGTGGTACGGAGATGCTGAGGACTATGTAAGTGCAGCTTGGCTTACCTTTTCCGGAAGGGGTAGTCAAGCCGAGAATGAATACGAAGTTAATGCGGTAATTCACCTAGATCCCTCCGTTGATACTGTCAAGCCTGTGATCACGTTAAATGGCTTGCCAGAGATCACGCTTCAGGTGGGTTCGACCTATATTGATGCGGGGGCAACTGCGGAGGATAACGTTGACGGAGACCTCACGGATGAGCTAATTGTCACCAACCCGATAGACACAGCTCAAGTGGGCACCTATACGATTCGTTATAATGTTATAGATGCCTACGGAAATCAGGCGGAGGAAGTCGTCCGAACGGTTCATATCGTTAGTGCTGCCTATACTGCTGAAGCCCTTATCCAAATGGGAATACGCCCCAATGGAGATGACGCGGGTCTATATATTGGTTTAGAAAACGTCGTTGGGCCAGATGGAAATCCTGTGGAAAACTTCAAATTGAGTGGTTATCAAGTTGAAATCTCCTATGATCCCACAAAAGTTAGCCTACTCGAGGCTTTAGATATTGCCAAGCTTGGTCAATTTGAACAAAACAACCTGTCAGCGGGAAAGGTATTTGTGGTAGACGCTTCTACAAGTAGTACCGAAAACATGGAGCAGTTATTTTTCTTACCACTGGTGTTAAAAGGGTCGGCTCTGGATCTAGCAAGCCTTGAGATTCATTTTTCCATGGTAAGAGATCAAACTCTGAATATCGTAAACGTTCCTAAAACGAATCTTTCCTTTATAAGAGGGAAAATTCTCAACGAAGCAGGGCTGAACCATAATGTCGGGGATGCCGTTGCAGGTCTACAATATATAGCGAATCTTCGTACTTTAGGTTTTGAAGACTTGCAAGTGAACTTGATTAATATGGCTGCCATCGTAGAAGATGATCCAGGGATTGCTGTTCCTAACGTAAAAGATATTATTGCTTTACTGCAATACCTCGTAGAGAAAAGAGATCCTAGCTTTTCCGTGATAGAGTAACAACGAGTTTGTCAAAGCATCTATCACTCAAGGGAACTCGCTCTTTCTCACGATCATAATGGGAGATAGTTTTGACGAATAGATAGGGACCCTGCTTAGCAGGACCCCTATCTATAATTTTTAGTCTCCGGGTATTTTAGGCTACCGGCTGATCAAAGAGATCATTAGTGGTTGTATCGACAATTTTAATATCTCGTTTGGAAATGAGTTCACCTCCGGAAGTGAGGAAAATATTTTTCGTGATGATTTGATCCATGACAGCTTCGATTTGGAGCGAGGTTAAATCTGCCTTAGGAGATGGTAAAGTTAATGTCACCGCGTTCCCTAGGGTGTTATTAAAGGTCATTCTTAAGACCTTTTTCGTTACACTCGCCAATCATATTCTCCTTTCTTTTAAACCGCTGAATCTGCTAAATCGATGCGATTGTCTCTTCGCACTCCGATTAAAGGGTAGTCCTGAAGCTCATAAAGGGCGACTGCCACATCATACACATCTTGGTCTGTAGCACTTAACTTCACATTAGGGATACTACGATGACTTAGTTTGGGTGAGCCTTGTGGGGTTAACCCGGTTTGAATGGTTACAACCAGCACAGTATCTTTTTCGCTGGATATTACTGGCACTTTACCATCTCCCTTTCTTAAAATTAGGACGAGTTTGCCCTAATCTTAGTATATTGAATATAATTATCTTTGTTACAGCTTGTATATAGTTTCTTCGGAGGGGTCCGAAAAATCATCGGGTAAGCAAATCTATCGACAAATACCAACCTTTGTCTCCAGATAGTCGACGAATGAGCATGAAGCTTTGTTTTTAAGAGTTGAATAGTGTAGAAACGTTAAGCTCTAGAAGGAATTTTGGAGGAATATGATGGAAGTAATTGGTTGAACATGTTCTTGTGCTACAGTATAATAAGCTCAGTTATCAATTAAGTGCCACATTAAGTACCATAAAGGGTGGATTTTTCCTTAGTTGGTATACATCTTCTATAGGCAGAATCAATAACCGAACAGAATCCATGTTCGAACGTTGATGGACAGAGAGACAAAATGACAAGGGGAAACCCTTGTCATTTTTGATTATGCCGACTCTATTACATGTTTCTAAAGAAAGTAAATCCCGTGGTTATTTCTGGTATTGGACAGATCCAAACGTTCGTTAGGACGATTAGGAAAGGGGAAGGTATGTTGAGAAAGAGAAGAGGGCTAAGGTTTTTTTTGTCCACGGTTTTAGTACTAATGTTGTTCTTAATTGCTACACCTGTATTGGCAGCGGACACGACCTTTATGGAAGACAACAATTCTTCGATCGTATACTCAACCGGGTGGTCTCGTCCGTGGAGTACTAATGCCACAGCAAATTATTATTACCACAGTAACACTGCGGAGGCTTTGGCAAGTCTCAGTTTTAACGGGACGGGTATTAAATGGATCGGAGCAACGGGCTCAGGCAGCGGTATTGCTGAAATTCTAATTGACGGCAAATCCGAAGCTATGATCGATCTTTATAGTCCTACGACGTCCTATCAGCAAGTGATTTTCAGAAAAACTCATTTAGATCGAGGCAATCATACCCTTCAAATTCGCGTCACCGGAAATAAGAATCCACAGGCTTCGGGTGCTTACGTGAATATTGACGGTTTTGAAATTATCGATAGTGATGATAAAATTCCGCCATCGGCTCCGAGTACGCCGTTTGTTTTTAATGGGAATGAACGAGTCGAACTTAAGTGGCAAGTAAGTTCTGATTCGGATTTAGAAGGATATAATGTTTATCGCTCAACCGTAAGTAACAGTGGATTTGTACGGGTTAATCCTTGGTTAATTAAAGAAGGCACATCCTTTATCAATACTTCTTTAACTAATGGAACAACTTATTATTACCATATAACAGCTGTTGATGTTGTAGGAAATGAATCACAAGCTTCCCCTGTGGTATCTGCTCTACCGGCAGTGTATGTGGGAAGTTATGATGACAATGGAACCGGGATTAAGTACACGGGCACTTGGGATAATCGTGTGTATAGCGGCAGTGCAACCGGCAACTATTACATGCGCAGTGGAACGGCGGAGGCCAAGGTGGATATCGCTTTTTATGGAACAGGAATTCGCTGGATCTCACCGCGATCATCCACGGGAGGAATTGCGGAAGTAACGTTAGATGGAAATAAAGAGCTAGTTGACCTATATCAGTCAGGGACGACCCAATGGCAGCAAACCGTTTATGAGGAAACGGGACTGACAGAAGGCCTGCATCAGTTAAGCATCCGAGTAACTGGGACGAAGGACGAACTCTCCAGTAATACCTATGTCTTTATGGATTCTATTGAAGTCATTGGCGCGGTTCTTGAACATAGCCGGGTGGAAGAGGACTCCATTACCATGGACTATCGTGGAATCTGGGATTACAAAACCAGCACCTCTTACAGCGGAGGAAAAATCATCGAGACCTCCAAAGGGGGAGCAGCAGTCGAGTATACCTTCTACGGAACAGGTCTTGAGTGGTTAGCCCATGTGGATTCCGGTAAGGGGATCGCTAAAGTATCCATTGATGGAGAGGCACCGGTTCTTGTGGATCTCTATCGTCCCTCGTCCAGAGCCCAAGAAATCGTGTATAAGCGATATGGCCTAAGTCTGGGTCAGCATAAACTAAGGATCGAAGCCAGTGGAAACAAGAGCCCATCCTCGAGTAACTACTATGTAAATATCGACGGGTTTGAAGTGATTGAGCCTGTCACGACGGAACCGGCCAGGCCGACCAATGTCACGGCTTTAGCAGGGGCAGGAAGTATCGAGTTAAGTTGGGACTCAGCGGGACCGGAAATCGTGGGTTACCGAGTATACCGTTATCGGGGGACTGTTGAGGACGGGATTATTAACCTGGGCTTAATCCGAGGAGAGAGCTATACCGACAGCGGCTTAGTCCCCGGAGCAGAGTATAGGTATCAAGTAGAAGCGGTGGGGGCTTTAGGGGATCAGTCCGAGTTATCCGAGGCCGTAAGTCAAACAGCGGGGGCCTTGATCAATGATCCAACCCTAACGGGAACAGCGGGATATTATGAAGAAAATAATCCTGGGGTAGTCTACACCGGGAGTTGGGTACGGGGTTGGTCAAGTGAGGCCAGCGGAGATTATGTCCAGCGCAGCGGCGTACCGGGGGATACAGCAACCCTGAGTTTTGTGGGAACAGGGGTTAAATGGCTGGGATACCGAGCCAGCGACAGCGGTATGGCAGAAGTATGGCTGGATGGGAACCTAGTGGAGATCGTCAATCTAAAGAATAATCCCACAGAGAATCAACAGGTGGTCTTTCAGCAGACCCATTTAGGCAGAGGGCAGCATACCCTGGAGATTAAGGTTTTACGCAGTGAGGTAACTATCGATGGGTTTAAAGTATTAGACACGGATGATTTAAGTGCCCCGGCAGCTCCCGCGGACTTAAGGTTGGAAAAAGGGAATACAGTCGTCGATCTAAGTTGGAGTGGGAACACGGAAGTTGATGTTGTAGGCTATCGCTTGTATCGCTCGACCACAGCGGACAGTGGGTTTGTACCTTTAAGCAGTAAGGCCTTGAAGCTTATCCCAGGAACCAGCTATCACGACAGTGGGTTAGTTAACGGAACAACCTATTACTATACAGTGACGGCCATGGATGAAGCAGGGAACGAATCCCTTGTGGCCCCGGTGATTAGTGTAGTTCCGGCAGGTGGAGCAGGGATACACCAGGAAGACGACCTGGGGATTGTCTACAGCAGCGGCTGGACACGAACTTATGAAAACAATTCCAGCGGCAGTTATTATAGTTGGACAGATACCGTGGGTGCCACAGCAAGCTTTGTCTTTGAAGGAACAGGGATACGCTGGGTAGGCTGGGCGACAACCAGTGGCGGAAAAGCAACGGTTACCGTAAAAGACTCCCAGGGAACTGTGGTGGAAACCCGTAATGTCAGCTTATATAACAGCAGCTCTCTGGCTCAATTCGAATCGAGTCGTATAGTTGGCTTGGAAAACGGCAGATATACTTTAGAAATAACGAATACCAGTACCGGGTCCCCTTCAAGAGTTTATCTGGATTTCCTGGAAGTCTTGGTGTCCGATGATGTAACCCCTCCGGCAGCTCCAGAAGTACTGACGGCAGCAGCAGGGAATGAGCAGGTAAAACTACAGTGGAGTATGGTAAGTGATGAGACCTTAGACGGTTACCTGATCTATCGAGCGACGGATGAAAATGGGCCCTTTGAGCAAGTCAATCCCTTTACTATCACCGGAACCACGACTTGGACAGACGGCACAGTGGTCAACGGGGAAACCTACTATTATAAAGTCACAGCCCTAGATCAGGCGGGCAATGAATCCCAAGCCTCCCCTGTGGTATCGGCCTTACCGGCAGTGTATGCGGGAAGTTATGATGACAATGGAACCGGGATTAAGTACACGGGCACTTGGGATAATCGTGTGTATAGCGGCAGTGCAACCGGCAACTATTACATGCGCAGTGGAACGGCGGATGCCAAGGTGGATATTGCCTTTTATGGAACCGGCCTCAAGTGGATTTCTCTACGCGGGGACTATGGGGGGATTGCTGAAGTGACCCTTGATGGAGTCACTGAAACTATCGATCTATATAACAGCAGTACCCTTTGGCAAACGGTGGTTTATGCAAAAACCGGACTCAGTGATGGATTGCATCACTTCAGTATCCGGGTGACGGGAAATAACAATGCCTCTTCACGAGGAACCAATGTCTATGTGGATGGCCTTGAAATTGAAGGGGCTGTCTTAGAACGCGGCCGGGTGGAAGAGGACTCCATTACCATGGACTATCGTGGAATCTGGGATTACAAAACCAGCACCTCTTACAGCGGAGGAAAAATGATTGAAACCTCCAAAGGGGGAGCAGCAGTCGAGTATACCTTCTACGGAACAGGCCTTGAGTGGTTAGCCCATGTGGATTCCGGTAAGGGGATCGCTAAAGTATCCATTGATGGAGAGGCACCGGTTCTTGTGGATCTCTATCGTCCCTCGTCAAGAGCCCAAGAAATCGTGTATAAGCGCTATGGCTTAAGTCTGGGTCAGCATAAACTAAGGATCGAAGCCAGTGGAAACAAGAGCCCATCCTCTAGTAACTA
>JUEG02000705.1_pt1 | contig 69299 bp, 69 predicted proteins | sample 432341 | NCBI WGS metagenome assembly JUEG02 (sample SAMN02953476, study PRJNA257561) | rock porewater metagenome | biome: terrestrial; feature: Opalinus Clay rock; material: porewater; isolation source: Opalinus Clay rock BIC-A1 borehole | place: Switzerland: Mt Terri URL, St-Ursanne ... | reverse complement strand
CTAAATAAGATCCAATTGCAAGGTAGAAAAAGGTTATTTGGGTTTGAATCACTATCTATCCCTCCCGTAAGCTTAATTAAATTAACACACAAATCGTCTTTAAAGAAAATTAAAATTTTTGTTATTCTTCCTTATCCATTAGTTCTGTAATTTGCTCAAAATCATCTTCAAAAGCAAGCTTATTTTTATCAGTAGTACCACCGACATCTACTAAAATTACTTTATCAGTTCTAGTTACCACGGCCCAAATCTTTCTATGCTGTAAATAGTAAGATAAAAACATCCCCACTAACAAGAAAGCACAACCTAACCAAACATACCAGACGCCCGGGTCTTTACGGATTGAAAGCCCAGTAGCAGCCTTTTGCTTAAAGTCTTTAATCACAATGGCATTGTCTTCATAAGTGATCGAACTACCCACCAAGGCATAATTCATGGCCACTTGCGTATTGCCTTTATATAAAGCATAGATAATGGCTGGGTTATTAGGCTCATTCGATTTACTTTGTGAAGGATTCATTGGGTCGAAATCAGGAATAAAGCTATTAACCTGCAAGTATAAATCAGGGGTTCCCGGCACTTGAGCATAATCTTGTGCCATGATCTTAAACTGACTCTTTTCTCCTATGGGCTTTAAGTCAACAGCTGGTGCTTCGTCTTTAGACTCATTTTCATTAGCTGCGTTCTCATCTTGTGTATTTTCTTCTGCTGCTTTTTCTACTTTAAAAGACTCAAAACCAATCTCACTGAAATTTGTTAAGTCGTAACTTGATTGATAAAACTTGACACCTTTATACTGCAAGGGATCGTTTACGTTAATTTCTTTGGTAAACTTCTCCTCGCCGCCATCAATAACTGTCAAGGTACTGTAATACTGTTTAGCCGTTCCATTTGGATACCAATCCACTCTGAATTTATCAACTCGTACTTCAAAGTCATCCTTAATGTTTTCGGGTTTAACTTCCACTCCCTGAGATACTTTGAAAGTATCTCCTTCGGGAACCATGGCAAAACCTTCAAATCCGGTAAAACTTCCATACATTGCTGCTAAGGGAATAACTATGAAAGCCAAGTGGGTAATAAAGGAACCTAACACCCCATGACGGCCTTTGTCAGCTGCGATATAGGTTTTGTCTCCTTCTTCTTTTGTAAAAACCCGATATCCTTTAGCTTGGATTGACTCCTTTACGGTTCCTACTACTTCTTCGTAAGATTCTTTCTTTTTAAAAGAAGTAAAACTACCTAATTTCTTAATAAAGTTTTCCCCAACCTGGATCTTTGGTTCTCCAAGGGATTTTGTAATAAACTTCCAACGGTTAATGCTGCAGATCAATAAGTTCATCATTAGTAAGAATAGTAACCCTCTATACCAGATTGAACTATAGAACTTAACATAATCTGGCTGACCATATTGGTCTTCTGCAATGAAAATAGTGCCCCAGATTGATAGAACAGCTAAAACAAGTAAAAGAATGATGCCTAGACGCATTGAACTAAAAAATTTCCAAACAGTATCAACGATGTTTTTCTCGCCTTTGGTACCGTTTTCAGTTTCAAGCCCATCCTCGAACTCATGCTCCTTGTTATTTTTAGCCACTAAAAATTCACTTCCTTTCAATAACTTAGGTCTTTAGACAAGCCTAATTGTACCACGTTTCACATACTACAGGCAATAGTGTTTCTGCAAAAAACATTGCCGGATTAGCTTACTTTTCCTGCCAACAATTTTCTAACTATATCCTCTACTAATTTGGGCATTGTACCAAGTTTTAGAACATGTTCCTTTAGAAAGGAATTATCCATAATTGCTCGCATTGATTGTAAAGCATAGTCTTTTTTGAACCCATCTTCAAGATTGGCCCACTCTGGGATTTTAGAAAAGTAGAAACTTTTATAACATTTTAAAACGTGTTCAAATAATTCCTCAGTTGTCATGGCTATTGGCTTAATAACCGGTTCTACAAGATTATACTTTGCGTAATCGAAGGTTTCTATATGGTCTTTTAATTCATCATACATATCTGCATAGGGCCACGGAGCTAAAAGGAGAAAGTGTGCAAAATCGGGGTTATATTTCTTAGCCATGGCAAGCGTAGCCTTTATACTTTCCACGGTTTCTTCTGGTCCACCGAGCACAAAAGAGGTCTCTGTCACAATACCAGCCGCATGAATTATATCAAGAGCTTTTTTGGAGTCATTCGCCGCAATTCCTTTGTTAAATCTATTCAAAGTCTCCTGATCTGTAGCTTCAATTCCCACATAGATATGAATAATTCCGGCTTTTCTATACTTGGCCATGATATCTTCATCCCTTAAGATATCATCAACTCTAGTCTCCATCAGAAAGACACAACCCAGATCTAAGTTGATCAGCCTATCAAGTATCTCTTCCCATCGTTCTCTATCCGCAGTTGGATACTCATCGGCTATAAAAAACACGTCAATTTTGTACTCTTTAACTAGATGTTCAATTTCATTAGTGATACTCTCGGCGCTTCTAGCACGCCAGCTTTGTTGCCAGAATTTCTGTTGAGAGCAAAATTTACAATCATGCATACATCCTCTGGACGAGGATACTATAGCTAGTCTTGAGCCTGGATGCACGAAAAAAGTATAATCCGTCCAATCGAGCAAGTCCCAGGCCGGAATCAAATTGTCAAGATTTTGGATAAAAGGACGCTGAGGTGTAGCTTCAATTTCTGGACCTTCTCTAAAAGCAATACCCCTTACTTGACGAAGTTCAGTTTTACCTTCTATTGCTTGTAAGAGCTCTGGAAAAGTCTCTTCTCCTTCATACCTTACTACATAATCCACATATACATAATCTGTGAGCACAGTTTCGTATTCGAAGGTTACATGTACACCACCGATTATGGTTAATATTTTGTTATCAAGTTTTTTAACTTCTTCTAAGATTTCTAAAGCAGCTGGTAGACTGGCAGTATAGGCTGTTGTTGCTACCACATCCGGTTCGTAGGCTCTTATATTATCCATTATTTCCGGAAGTTTATGATCTTTCGACATGGCATCATAAATCCGAACTTCGTGTCCAGCTGCCCGTAAATGCCCGGCAAGATAGACAAAACCTAAATTGGGCCATTTTCCTGCTGATTCAACTACGCCACAATGATAATCGGGAGTTACTAATAATATTCTTGACATACTAACACCTCTTTAATTTTGTATAGTTTTTGTGTAATTTCTTCGAACTTGCAATTCCTAATAAAACAACTGCTACTAGAAGAATATGCTTTATAATCAAAGCAGTAATTTGACCCTGACCCGCAGCTGGTAGATATTCATACTGGTAATAAGCCACGGCTCTAAAAACTCCAAGAACTAGATTTAATGCTAAACTGATTAAAGACCATTTAAACATTACCGGGAATAGATCTAGGTAAAACCGATTAATTTCCTCATTCTTTGATTCTCTTACCTTCCCATCAAGGTAAATTAAAATAATACTAAGGGCTAACCAAAGGGCTGCGGTAAAATCATGAAAGAAATTATTAAACATAACTAACAGCGCCAATCATATCTCCTCCCAACCCATTTGTTCTGAAAGCCTTTTTAATTGTCTATGAAGCTGAAGTTTATCAGGCATACCCCAACCTTCAATCACTAACTGTTGTGGAATACTAAAAGAAATTCTCAATTTAATTTTTTTTGAAAACAGAAATAAAATTAGCCCAATTAAGAAAGTTATTAATCCACTATACATAAAAGCAGGGTTTGTTTTAACTACTGTAAACTGGGCAACTCGATTAATATCCTTAAATATATATTCCTTCCCTTTATATGAAATCGGTTCAAATAGTTTCTGCTCTCCTTTTGCCATCTGTTGCCAGCCGTTAGCGGTATATTCATATATTTGATAGCTAAAACTTTCTTTTCCATCCTTATTTGGAATTCCACTGTAGTTGATAGAAAGTCCAATATTTTCGTTAGTAATGTAACTACCAAGCAGGGAGCCTTGTTTATATTCAACGGGAAAGACCTCTAGAGACTCCTTACCAGCGCCATTTTTAATGGCAATTACTCCTGTCGCTCCAAAATCTGTCAGGAAAAATCGATGCTGACCTATTTTTATATTTTCAGAAGTAGAGGCTACAACCGAAGTTTGGTCCTGACCGGAATAGATTTTCAAATTAGCAAAATAATCTTTAACTAGCCCGTTATAGGAGCCCTCAAACTCATCTATTGAGTAATATTGAGGCCATAAGTTTTCGGCTTCAAGCTCTATATTCTCATTAACTTCTACCCCTTCTAATTGCTGGGTTGAAACTCTAACCCCCTGGGGTAAATATATGCTTCCTTTTTCATACTTACTGTAGCTATAAATTCCGCCTAAAATCGCAAAGAGTAATCCTAGGTGAATAATAATTATTGAAAAGCTAAAAGCTTTTCCTCGTAGAGCAATTATATCACCTGGCTCCGCTTGAACTTTAAACCTTAGTTTCTCGAGATTATAAATGAGAAATGACCTTAATTCCTGCTCTGAGCCTCGATAATTATATTGCACTCTTAGGTTTGAAGCTGGGTGGTTCTTAAAGGACCCGAAGTCTTTAACTGATCGAACTACAGCTTTTAGCAGATATAACAAAATTAAAAAAACTAAAGCCTTGAACCACCATGTATTTACCAAAGTTAATTGAAAGGTCTCATTGTCATAAATACCAATTTTAAATAACAAATCTAACAGAGCAGAGCCATTACCTTGAGAGAAGCTTACCATATCCTGGGGAGTACGAGGTAAAAAAGTGCTTATGCTCATTACTAGGGATAGTAAAAATATTAAGCCCCAACCAAATAGCATTATTTTTTTCCTCCTATAGTACCCGGTAAGTGCCCAAGACCCCAAAAAGTAAAAACAATAAGTCCTACAGCCAAAATATTAAACCAAGCCATTCTTTTTCCACGCCACCCAAGGGTAACGTATAGGTGGATGTAAGTCCCGTAGATTAACCAAGTTACTAATGACCAGGTTTCTAAAGGATCCCAGGACCAGTAGCTCCCCCAGGCGGTACTAGCCCATAAGGCTCCAGTAATCACCATTAATGCATGGAATACAAAACCAAAACTTATCAGACGGAAAACTAAGCCATCCAAATCACTTAGCGATTGATTGCCGATTAAATTAAATTCAGGTTTATATTCCCGCAGTAAGTAAATAAACGAGATTCCAGCACCAATAGTGTAGGCACCAAAAGACAAAAAGGCCGATGATATGTGAAAGAAAAACCACTCACTTCTATATAACGGTGGTAAAGGTGATATTTCCGGGTTAGACAAGAAACCACCTACTAACAGAATTATTCCTGCAAGAGCTGCTAAAGGCCCCATTAGTCTAAGTGAGGAGTTTCTATTTTGAACGACTAAAAAGGTTAATACTATGAATAGAGCCCCTAAAGCATTTAGCTCATATAAATCATTTCCGGGCAAATGGCCGGATAGATAAGTCCGATATCCTAAGGCACCTATCTGCAGAAGTGCTCCGAATAGTAAAACATAAGTACTGATAAGGGCATAGACTTGTTTTTTCTTTATCAGGTGTAAAATAAAAAGTAAAGGGTTAAGGGCATAGACCCCTACCGTCAGCCATAACAATATTTCTTCTAAAATAGTCATACTAATCCCCCCCTAAAGATGTCAAAACCTCGTCTAATTGTGGCTTTTGAAGGCTTTTATTTTCAAGGATTTCTTTGAGATAAATAACAGTTTGACCGTCCTCAACTTGGATCAGGCCCAAAACCATCCTTTGATGTTGGGTAAACCTTAGAATAAGTCCAACAATTCCGATAAAGAAGCCTAGGTAAACTATTCCTTGTCCCCTATCTTTACGAACTAAAAAACGCTGCCAATTTTCTACCTCTGTAAATTCCAATTTGTAAGAACCAATTTCTACTGCCTTTTTTAAATCAACTACTCCCTGATAGACAACTTTCTGACTCTCTAAATCAGTTATTTCTATTGAGAGAAAAGAATCTTTGGCAAAGGGTGATGCTTCTACTATCTTTTCGCCGTCCTTAGGTTTGCTTGGAAAGAAATTAACTTTTAACTTCCAGTTTAAATCAGGTAGTTCGACTTCGTCACCATAGGTTACTTCAGACATAACCTCCGCAATTTCGTCATAACTACGATGCAAATCAGTATTTAGGACTAGATAGCTGTCAACTACAGTTTCCTGGGCTAAATTTTCACCACTATCTCCTCTAATCCTTGTAATTTTTAGTTTAGGCGCATAACCATGGCCATAATAATCGGGGTTTATGGTAAACCCTTTGTACTTAACTTTTTGATTAACTCCCAATTGGACTTCCTTTACTGTTTGATAGTTATCTATTATAGCTACAGTGCTTATATAATCTTCGGAATATTCCTCCGCTGATTGAATCTTTTTATTATTACTTACTCTAGGTTCAAAATTTTTAAAATTTAATTGGTATTGTCCATGATTGCTTTTGTAAAATATCCCAGTCTCAGTATTCTGGTATCCCGCTTGATAATCATTAAAGGTTTGACCTTCAACCAACATAAAATCACCACTAAATTTAAAGGCTAGGCTAAAAATTACACCGAAACCAATAACTAAAAAACTAATATGAAAGATAATTGAGCCCCAGAAACCAAACTGTCCTTTAATTCCTTTGATTAAAAAAGTGTTTGAGTTATCTTTTTTAAAGGTGGTTTGATATTTATATTTTCTTAATTCGATGTCTAAGGTAGAAAAACCTGCAAAAATGTCCTTATTTGTAATAATTTTACTATCGAAGTTGTTACTTGGTTTTTCATTTAAACCCTTTCGATCAATAACTCCGATAACTCTTTGCACAGTACATACGACGGTGGCTGTAAGCAAAAAGATGATAACTGAAATAAACCACCAACTTTTTGCATATTCACCTAATTGGTCTTCATCCAACACAGTTGTTCCGACAAGACTAAGAATTATTGTTAGAACAAGTAAAACAATGGCTAATTTTCGGGAGGATACAATTCTCAGTATTCTTCGCATTTTCTTCCTCCATCGGCATTATTTTTATAAAGAAGGGTAAAAACAAGGAAGGGCATAACCCTTCTTGTTTTTTACCAGGCTTTAGTGTGTGTAGCACAACCACTTGCAGTACAATTTCGACCCGTAATGTCCGCAATATAGCCACCCATTAACATTGTTTTAGCCGGAGTACCTGAACTCCAAACAAAGTTAGATCCATGAATTGAACCTCTTCTGCCACCGTTATTAGCTGCTACCTTACCTGCCGGTCCGGCATGACAGGCTAAACAACCCAAGTCATTAGATCCGTGAGCCGAGGTTAAATGACTTTTAAAGGCAGAGGTAGTAGGGATATGACAAAGATAACATAGTTTGTCATAAGTTCCACCACCTGATACCCCTGGTTGTGGTCCATATGCCCTAAGCATAAATGGATTATTAGAGCCATGAACACCAAATTGACCACTTCCATCTGAATCAGCATTATGACAATCCATACAAGTCATTTGTGCTGAAGGCGATGTTTCACTCCAAGGAGCTTTTAACATTGATTGCCTGTTTGCTGTTGAAGCTAAAGTTCTGGTATCAGTCCTAGGTGCAAATATCGGGTGCAGCGATAGGTTATTAGGATTAAAATCCTTAGCTTTATCTTTAGTTCTTTCGCCTGTTGCCGACACTGATTCTGGTAAGGTTGATACATAAGAAGAATGACATTTTAAGCAAACTAAAGCTGCATAATCGGCAGGATCAGATTCTTGAATAGTTATTAAATTGTAACCCGTAGAGTCAGCCGGAGACCACAAGCTTTCTGTCCCCGGAGATGGTGCAGTTGGAGCTTGCCACTGGGTAACATAAACCCCTGTTGCGCCAACCATTGATGGTGATACTTTAGAGAAGTCTACGGTAGCCCCCCCTGCCCCACTTAATCGATTACCAGATTTAGCATAATGACTATCATGACAGTCTTTGCAGTCTTCATAGTTCCAGGTTGCTCTTGATTCAATTTTATGACGGTATGGCTTTTTAAAATCCGCTTCTATATCTCCCGCTGCAGTCTTTTTGTAATATTCACCACCACTACCGTGACAACCATAGCAGTGTTTTTGACCTAATGGATTTGGTGGCGAAAGAATACTAAAAGGTGATAATACAAACTGATAACTTGATTCATGCATACCAAATTGTGGTTCTGACATTACAGCTGTTCCGTTGGTACTATCTTTACCCATATCATCATTATGACATTTTACACAATTAGCTCTAAAGCTACTATTATCATAGCTAAAACTAGTGGTAACTTCATAATCATGAGCTGACTGCCTATATTTTATAGGGTCAACAGCTTTACTGAATAATCCTCGCAAACTGGTATCGTACCTTTTATTGACCACATTTACATGACAGGATGTACAAATCCCACCATCGGCTTGTGTTCCTATATAATCGGTATTCACTCCCGCCGTTGGATTGGTGTCATTCACGGAAGATCTTAGGTTAGCACCCATATTATTATTAAATAAATCGTGATCTACATGACAGGTATTCAAACAATTAGTGGCATTTGGGTCATATAAGTAACTATAGGAATTTGTAGCATCTATCAAGTGTTTGAAACCTCCGGTTGCTACAGTCATTCGATCAATTAGTTTTCTACTAGTGTCTGTATTGTTATTATGACAGCTGGCACAGTCTTGACCCCCATTGGACAACCCTCCACCGGAAGGAGCTGTTCCATAATAGGTTGAGTCCACCTCTCCGGTCTGTGGTGTTCCCGGCTTATGAGTTACTCCATGGCATACCAGGGTACAATTGCCTCCTGTATCCCCAGCATCTTCAAATATCGGATTACTATTACCGGTTAAAGCCGAAATAGTTGTGGACGGGAATCCTACTAAATGCGTTCTGGTAAGATTTTCTCCTGATAACGTTCCATGAGGTCGATGACATTCTTTGCAAACTGCATTTCCTAATCCTTTAGCTGCTAGTTGGTTTAAGTGATAATAATGAAGGTTTTGTTTATCTACAGGCCAGTCCTCTCTTATGTTAGTAAAACCTGTATTAACTGCCGGATCGGTCAAATCAGTAGTTTTGGTATGACACTTTGTACAGCTACTGTAATCATTAGGGTCGTAAGCCTTGGTTCTGCCTGTACCCCGGTTTGAAATATCATAGGTTGATTTTAAATAGTTTCCATTAACTGTACTATGAGGGTCATGACAAGTTGTACACTGACTACCACTACCTGTATGCTTAAGTTGTGCCTCCGAATCGTAAATGGTGCTTCCATCCCAGGCATTGTCTCCACTAGTGTTTAATGGGTTTTTATGACACTCGTAGCAGAAAGTCTTATCATTTTGTCCGGGAATAGTTGAATCAGAATTCCAATCTACCGGGCGGAGTAGCTTTTTAATACTTGAACCATGTTCCTCATGACAGCCCACACAACCAATATTTGTACCTGTTGAAGGACTCGTGTATTCTCCAGCAAAAGGTTTTAAACCATTTGGGGCAATCCAATTATTATTATTATGGCCTACTCCTAGGGTCGGGTAAGTGGACTGTTTATTCTGGGTTCCTGAAGCAGAACTTCCATGGCAAGAAAAGCAAACATCGTTTCCTGATATAGCGTTATTCCTTGTTGTTAGTAATCTGGATACTGTTTCCCACTCCAAATGAGGATTATGACAATCACTACAAGATAAGGTATCTGCAGGCTGACTGGTACTGGCCAGGTCGACAGGGTGATGGGAACCCGTTAAGTTCATCTCACCTTTAACATAATTAATACTTTGGCCACCCGCATCATGGCAGACATAACAAACATCCTTAGTTTTTTCCTTTAAATTATACTTGTCGTTACCTCCATGAGCCTTATGACATTGAGCGCACATATCAGTGCTACTTGTATAGTAACCGTGCGGGTTAACTTTTTCAGGTGTCGCATAAACTTCCTGGGATATGCTGTTATTACCCGCGTAATCTTCAGTCATAACTTTATAATAATAGGTATCAGGCGCAGTGGCTGTTGTATCACGATATGACTTACCGGTTAAAGTTAACAATAAATTAGTACTATTTGTTTGATCAATCGTAAACTCTGAGTATATATCTCTGTAAACCTTATAATCTTTTATGTCGCTATCGGCGTTAAGCCAATCCAAATCAACATATCCAAGACCCCCAATGGGGTATCCATAAGTCCATTGGGTAATACTCACGGTTGAATCAATTTGTATCTTTCCACCCGTGCTTGGTTGTAGGTCAGTGGTTTTATTGCCGAATAAGTCCTCTCCAGTTATAAATACATCAGCTATTCCGTCTTGTTCTCCACCTTGTAAATTCCAAGCATATCTAAACACCCTGGAACTTATTGCTTCGGTTAATTGATTTGTAATATCATTGAGTGTTCCCGGTGCACTCAATGTCACAGTTGGGTTACCTATCAAATCTTCATCCGCTTCAATTCTTAAGTAAACACTTTGAATTTTTGTTATAGGTAAATCCTGCCAAAGGTTCAGTTTACTTTCTGAAGAAAAGTTAGGATCTTTGTAGAACTCTACTTTGAAGTCTGGACTTGTGGTATCTTGCAAAGGTGTAGCCGAAACTTCTGTGGAAGGCATTGAATTGTTCCCTGCTATGTCCTTTGAAACCAGCTTATAATAGTAGGTTTGACCTACAACAACATTGGTGTCTGTATAACTGCTAGTACTACCTGTAAAACTTTGAAGTAGAGTGTCAAGACCAATAGTAAAGTTTGGTGTGGTACTTCTGTAGAGCTTAAACTCTTGTATATCCGTATCCGTTGTAAACCAGCTTAAGTCTACCTTTAAGTTACCAGCGGTGGCATTCAACTGTGGCGAAACCACAGTTGTGTCTATTAATACATTTCCTTGGCTACTCCCTGTGTTAGGAGTTGCGGCTTGATCCTTACCCGTCACGGTTATAGTGGCAAGCCCATCTCCTTCTCCAGCTTTGACAGTCCAGGGAAATACATAATACCCTCCCGAATTATAAGTCATATAATTGTTAGATATATCATTACCGGTTCCGGGTGCCTCAATATCAATAACTGGGTTCTCAGATAAAGGCTCACTGGGAACTGCTTTAACATAGACTGTTTTTGCTCCTGCCGCAGGAAAACCATCCTTTAAAGTTAATGGTTCAGTTAGTAGCTCATCTTGATAATAGGACAAAGAAAAAGTTGGTGGAGTAATATCTCCTGTTGGTGTATAGCTAATGCTTATGTAAAACGCATCAACATTCAGGTAGGTGTTATTTTGTTTGCTATAACTGGTTTCTAAGGCTAATTTGATCTGCTGAATGTCTGTCCATTGCCAAGCCTGTCCATTAGGTTTTGTTGGATAAGATTTTGTCACCGTCGTTGGTAGGTTCCATTGATTTGTATCAGTTGCAACGGTATCTACATCTATAGTTGTATCGGGTCCATAATAAGTCTTAAGTGACCAAGTAGTAGAGGCCCCTTTAGCTGTGTCAAAGCTTGTTGTAGGGACAACAAAGAAAACATCCACTTTATCAATTCTACCTAAGTCACTGGAGCTAAAGCCTTTAATACCTAAGCTAGGTTGAGTAAAGTTAACTGTAACTGTGGCTCCATCATCTTTTAAGGCATTATTCAAACCCGTTGGTTCCGTAGCCGTACCATATAAAGCCAATGTATCGGCAAAGACCGTAGAGCTAGAAAGCCAAAAGAAATTTCCCCCAAGCATTATTGCAATCAGCAGCAGGCAGACAACAATATTTTTGACAATCTTCTTAATTTTAGTCATACTATTTTACACCGCCTTGATAAGTCCAAACTTGTACCCTCTTATTCATACGGTCAGCGATATAAATTTGATCTTGTTCGTCGATAAACAAACCGGTAGGAAAGTTAAATTGATAGTTTTTATTACCGTTAGAACCGAAGTCAAGCATAAGTTCACCTTCTGAGTTGAATACCAATATCTTATGCGCCATTGGATCTGCAACAAAAATATGACCTCTACTATCTATGGCTAAACCTCTAATAGTGATCAAAGAATTTTCTTTTTTAGCAAAAACAATTTGTTTCTTTAATGAGCCATCCGAATTTAAATTTTTTAAATTCGGATGGTTACCGGCGTCTCCAACCCAAAGATTGGTTTTATTATCAACTACTAAACCTTGCGGAAAAGACAAGTTAGCCAATATCTGACCCTTTTCATTGCCATCTATATCGTATATTAGAATTCTTTTTCCCTTTAAGTCAGAAATATAAATTAACTCCTTATTAGTGGCCATTAGCCCAGGTCTAATTCCTTCATCGGGTAAATTCACTTTCTCTATAAATTCTCCAGTTTGAACATCAAACCTACTGATAGAGCTTTTTTCCGGATCCGATACCCATAGTTGTCCTTTTGGGGTTATAACCATTCCATAAGGATATTTCAATTTATTATTTTCACTATTTATATTATTGTTGTTATCGTTACTACCTATATTTTTAAGGTACTTACCCTTTGAATCAAAGACTTTTATTATGCCATCACCCTTATCGCTTACGTAAATTAGACCATCCTCATCAACTACTACATTTAGGGGCTCGATCAATTTGTTTTTGCCTTTACCTTCAATTGTAAATAGGTATTTCGCCTTGTATCCATTTTCTGAAATTAATTCCCCGGAATCTTCAATCACGGCTAAGGTATAACCACTATAAGAAAAGATAAAACCAATGATTAGAACGCTTAAAGTAACAATTATTGCTATTTTAGTAATTTCTTTTCTCATGAATATCCCCCCAAATATGCTGAAAGAAGCCAAGGCATGTTGACCACACCTTAGCCGCTGATTCTTTAAAATTTATAAATCCTGGCTAATAGCTGTTATTTTTTATGGCAATTTTCACAGGTTCCCCTATAATCTAACCTTAGTAACCAGTTGGTTGCCTTAGGACCACTACCGTCACCATAATCCTTAGAGTCATTGGTTGCTGAGCTACTACCATGGGCATGGTGACAGGTTATACAGGTTACAACCTTAGGATTACCTACATCCACCTTACCCTCTAAAGGCAAATCGGTGGTTAGTGCACCTTTAGAGTAACTAGAAGGATCTACGCCGATGGCGTGTCTATATTTACCGTCATTTTGATAAGTTCCTGTTGCCGCGGTGCTACCTGATCCAGTTAAAGCATAATAATCTTTATGACAGCCCATACATAAACCAGAAATTCCGTTAATGTAAGTTACTATCTCTTTCTCTTGACCTGGGGTCAAATCACTATAGGCATAGGCCTGAACAGAGATATTGGTATTATCGGGTGCCTTTTTAGTAATCATTCTAAAACTGGTTGAATCGTGGGCATCGTGACAGCTACCGCAACCAAGGGGTTCTGTCCATTCTTGAGAAGTTCCTGTGGGATTTCCTCCAGGAGCATGATATACAGCTGTTCCAACTGAATGGTTCGCAATGGTGTTTGAAGTTGCAGTGGCACCTAAAATACTCCCAAAGGGTCCACTTGATGTGGTGACATTAAAAACACCACTAGCATTTTGGGTTTTTCCATCAGTCACTTTATATTTGCTTTGAGTACCGTCATGACAAGAAATACATGCGTCACTTATAGTAGCGGTAGCCAAAAGCTTTGGGCCTAAGGCAGTATGGGCTGTGTGGCAGTTCTTACAGGAGTCGGGGCTGGCCGGGAAATATAAATGAGCATGTTTGTTTGGCGGATATGCAACAGCTTCATTTGATGCGTTCTGGCCCTCTATGTAGTTCTTGGGATAGGTATCCACATTACTGACAGTTAACACAAAGTAATAATTTTTATAGGGTTGAATACCACTGGTCACTGCAAATGAATTTGTGCCAGCACCTAATGGTCCTGCAATTCGATTCCAGGAAATCCCGTCTACGGTTTGCCAAATATCATATTGTTCATTGGGAGAGCTAATCCAATTAAGGTCGACTTGAGTATCTGATACTGGTATGGCTTTTAGCTTAGAAGGAGCAGTTTCTCCTGCCTGAACAAAGCATAGAGTCAGAAATATTGTTAACACCAATATTCTTAAGTTATACATTTTCTCGCCTTCCTCCGTATTTTTTAGTATCTAAAAATCGCAACCCGATTGTTTTCTCGATCTGTAATATAAACTTTGTTATCCTTTATGCAGATTCCATTGGGATAATTTAATTGACCTTCATTTAACCCTCTTGTACCTATTGAAAACACAAAATTCCAATTTTCATCATATACATTTACTTTATGTTGAAAATTATCTACTAAATATACGAAACCTTTATCATCTATTGCTATTCCCTTAGGGACAGCTGCATTAAGCTTGTTTTGCTCAATTATGTCAAGTAGCTTGCCCTTTGAATCGAAGATTTGAATTCTAAAATTCCCTGAATCACTTACATAAATATTTTTATTAGGCCCAATAGTTATGCCATTAGGGTATGAGAAGAACCCTGACTTTGACCCCCCTTCACCAAAATTTAGAATAACCTCACCATTTCTGTTTAATCCAATAACTCGTCCGGTTTTATTAGTGAAATATAGGTTATCATCCTCATCAAAAACCATAGCCAATGGAGATATAATTTGTCCTATGTCTTTTTGATCTAATGTATTAACCAATCTTCCCTGTTCACTAAATACTTGTATTCGATTATTATTAAAATCCCCAACGTAAATTAAGCCTTCGCTGTTTACAGCTACGGAAGTTGGGTAATTAAATTCACCCGGATTGGATCCTAGACGACCAAATTGGCGTTCAAACTGACCATTACGGTTAAAAATCTGAATTCTTGAGTTGCCTGAATCAGCAACAATTAGTTTATCATCCTTATTTATAGCTACGGCCAAGGGATTTTCCATAGGTTCCTTACTATAAATATTCGCAAGAAATTTCGGTGGCTCCGGGGTTAAAGTAGGTTTGAAATTGTTAAAAGCAGTAACATTTTTACTGTTTAGGTAAAAGTATCCAAATATTAAGATAGCTATAAGAATGATCGTTAAAAGTATATTGATGAGATTACTCACCTTAATTTTTTTAATTGGTTTTGGTGTTAAATTAATCATTTTTTCCTCCTTCAATACTGTCCAGCTTCTCTAAAGCAGGTTTGAAGTTAGGGTCATATTTTAAGGCTTCCTTAAGGGACCTTTCGGCTTCCGGAATCATTTTTTTTAATAGGTACGCTTGACCTAAATTGTAATGAACTTGTGTCCAAGAGCTTTTTAAATCAACCAAGCTTTGAAGATTCTCTAGGGCTTTATCAGGCTCCTTCATCGCAATGTACAATTCACCTAGAGCCAATAGGTTATCTAAATGTTTCGGGTAAATTTCTTTTACAGTTAAATATCTCTTTTCAGCCTCAGTGAAATTACCTTGTTCAAAATATATTAAACCGGAGTTATAAAGCCCTTGAAGATGATTAGGATCCTGTTTTAAAACCATTTCGTAATACTTTAATGCTTCAAATTTCTGTCCCTTTTGATAATAGATCCAACCAGCTTGTATTAGGTTACTTAAATTTGTTGAATCTTTTTGTAGCTGGGCTTGAGTAGTTTGAAGTTCTCTGTCTAATCTGGTTGTTTGATCATACTGATCCCAGAAGTACTTATTCCCTATGTAGTTTCCCGCAATTGTTACGAAGGCTATGGTAAGACAAATGAGTAAAATTCCGGTTGACAATCTTACCTCAAGTTCTCTGGGCCTTTCATCCATTTTAATTCACCTCATTGGCTTTATTGTTAATAACATACTGATAATTTCGAAATTATTTCTTATGGCAGTCTTCACACACACCCCTATAATCTCGTTTTAATAAATAGTTAGTAAAATCAGTGCTTTTACTTTCACTTCCATGAGCAAAATGACAGGTTATACAAGAAACATAGGTATTATCTTCTAATGGCCCTTCTAGGTCTAAGGTAGTAGTAAGGGCTCCTTTGCTATAATAGTTAATAGACACAAGGATTGGATGCCGATACTTGCCATCGGTTTGATAAGTACCACTTGCCGGTGTGCTTCCAGAGCCCTGAAGGGCATAGTAATCCTTGTGACAGCCCATACAGAAATCGGAAATGCCAGAAGAGTAGAATGGGTGCTCTTTGAGATTTGAAAAATCGGTTTTAGCATAACCCTGCACTTTAATGTCAGCAAGTCCTGGTAATGCTTTTCGCAAACTCCGATAATTATGTGCAAAATGAGGATCATGACAACTTCCGCAGCTTAGCTTCTCAGTTAATTCTTGAGCTGGATTTCCTCCCGGAGCAGAGTTCAGAGGCTGGTCAAGACTATGTACACTCATAGGGTTAGCTGTTGATGACCTATTTAAGATTCCCCCAAAGGGTCCGGAAGGGGATTCTAAGATAATTCCTGAAGTCCCATCTCCATTGACAGTTCCATTTGCAACGTTATATTTGCTCCCTGTTCCATCATGACATGAAATACAACCTTCGTTAATGGTATAAAAGGTTGATAACTTTGGACCAACTGCGGTATGGGTACTATGGCAATATCCGCATAGATTTGTGTTGTCTGCAAAAAAACCATGACCCATTCGGTTTGGAGGATAAGCTACCGCTTCCCTGCTTGAGTTGGAGCTGTCAGCCCCTTCTGGATATTGATGTACCGAATCTTTAATTGTAACTGAGTAATAATAGTTTCTATAGGCTGTTACCCCACTATTTATTAAATAAGTATAACTGTAGACACTTTCATGGGTAGAATATCCATTGGGTTCACTCACGTAACCCACCTTTGTCCAGTCTTTTCCACTAGTAGTTTGCCAAACATCATAGGAATTCTTATTCAAGCTAACCCATTCTAATCTAATTTCGGTTCCTGACAGTGGGAAAGCCTTTAGATTATAAGTTGTAGCTGATACAGATTGAACTGGGGTGCCAAAACTTAATGATCCAAAGGCTAAGCTTGTAAAAAAAATCACTAGTATTGATTTTAGTACCTTTGGTTTATCCATATATACATCTCCATCTACTCATGGTTATTTATTCCAATTAATCTATTAATTTCTATATATCCAGAAAAATTCCTTTAGCTAAAAACCACGAAGAAACAGTGAAAAAATCGAAATAGTAAAAATTGCATAAAAAAAGGGATAAGCCAATTGGCTTATCCCCTTTTATACAAACTTATAAAATTCTAACTACTTTTTCATATGACACTTAGTACATGCCGTACTTGTAGGTGCCTGTGGGTTATCATTGTAACTGTGACAGGCGTTACAGTTTGCCTCACCTTTAGCCGAAGCTGTGGTACCATGAACTTTCCGCCATTCTTTGGCGTTATGGTTCTTTGGAGCTGTACTGTGACAACTTGCACAGAATTGGTTACCCCAAGCATATTCTTGAGCTTTATTACCTGTACTTACACTTTCAACTTCAAAGCCGAAAGTATGACAGGATTTACAAGAATTGATATCTTTAGTAGCATCTAAACCATGAATTGGCTTCCACTGTTCAGCTGGATAATGGTTATCCGGAGTCTTGATAGCGGTATGACAAGCCTCACATTTCATAGTTTGCTGTCTTTCAACGTGACATTTGATACAATCATTCATGTCCGCTTTGGTATAGTCTTTTGCCATTTGAGCTTGCCCATCGGCAAAAGTCCAAGCGGTTAAATCTCCACCATGTAGGGCACCAGGATCTCCTTCGGTGATCATGCCACGACCGGAGATTTTACCGTGCGCTACTCCATTATGGCAGTCAACACACAAAACTTCCTTTTCCGCAGTCATATGGCGTTCATGTGGAATTATCAGGTCTCCAGACGGCGTAAACAATCGATTCTCAACAGAGTGACATTGCTCACAGGAACTATTATCTAGGGCATGCTTCATTTTCAGAGGTGCTTCATAACTACCGGTAACATAATGGTATAATTCCTTTAACGCACCAACTTTGTGAGTAACCAAGTTTCCTAGTCCAGGGCCAATATGACACTCTGTACAGGAAATTTTACTGTGAGAACTCGCTGCCCAAGTTTGATACTCTGGGGTCATAACATGACAGGTTTGGCAAAAATTAGGAGTCATAGTGGCTTGAATAGCCCCTGCAGTTGCGACCAATAAAAATAACAAAGTACCACTAACAAGAATAATTAACTTTAATTTGTCTTCAGTGTTTGATAAGTCGAATTTGAATTTTGACTTAAGCTTCTTCCACATATCTTTTGTCCTTCCCCCTTTCTATCAAGTCTAATTGTTCTGCATTTCACTTTCACTTAGAGCAGTACAACCACATATTAAGTATATGTATACTGCTAAAGAATATTATGAAAATTATACAGATTTCTAATACTAAGGATTCGACAAAAATGAAGAAATCCCTTCTTGTAACGTAAAAAAGTCTAACTTTTTTAAACCATGGTAAGTCATAAACCTTTGCCAAATGTTAGCAAAGGTCTAGAAAATCGTGAAGAATGCTAAACAATAGTAATGGACTTTTAGAATTTTCGCACGTTAATAAAATCGGCAATGGTTTTTAGGGAAGCTTTGGCGTCTACGTCAGGCAATAATTCAATTTGTTCTTTGGCCTTATCCAGGTACTTGCGAGAAATCTCAAAGGAATATTCAATGCCTCCAGCTGTTTTAACAATTTCAATTCCTCTACTGATTTCCTCTTGTGTCTTGACTTTTTTGCGCACTATCCGATAAAGCTCTTCCTTCATAGGGCTGTGCTCTAAAGCGTAAATGACAGGTAGAGTCACTATACCCTGACGAAGGTCTCCGCCTACCGGCTTGCCTAATTCTTTTTGATCCGCAACCATATCAAGAATATCGTCAGTTATCTGAAAGGCCATGCCTAGATAATGACCATATCTTGTTAAGGCCATAACAGTCTGTTTGGGTGCTTCCGTAATTAAGGCACCACATTGGCAACTGGCCGAGATTAATAGAGCTGTTTTTCTTTTTATTCTGTAGAAATAATCTCTAAGTGTCTGATTAGCATCAAAGGCAGTATATAGCTGTTGTACCTCTCCCTCGCACATCTTCACACTCACATCGGCAAGCACTTTTGATACAGAAGGATTATCGCACTCAGAAATCAAGATTAAGGATTTCGCGAAAAGATAGTCTCCCGTATAAATAGATACTTGGTCTTCCCACTTGGCCTTGACAGTAGGAATTCCTCTCCTGGTCATAGATCTATCGACTACATCGTCATGAACTAAGGAAGCCATATGTATTAATTCTAAGGCGACAGCCAAGGGCTTTAATTTTTCAAAGTTATAATCATAAAACTTACCTGCGAGTAATGTAAAGGCAGGGCGTAGCCTCTTGCCACCCGCGTTCAATAAATGGCTAGATGCCTCGGTTAATAGTGGGTTTGGTGCTATTACAATGGTTTTTAATTCTTGTTCCACTAATTTTAGGTCATTTTTTATCTGTCTAAATATTTTGATGGATTTCATTAGCTCACCTGCTCCGAATTTTTCCCAAACATGAATATTATTCGCTACTATTTTTCAAAATCCTGCTCCGAAAAAATAACCTTGGAAACAATTTGTTTCCAAGGTTATTTTAATCATATATCAATTTAACTATCCTTTTTTTCTTCTTCTTTGGCGTCGACAGTTTCAGAAAGGTCCTTTTGCATTTCCTTAGAGGCGCGCTTGAATTCATTAATGCTTTTACCTATTGACTTCCCAACCTCAGGCAGTTTACCTGGACCAAAAATTATTAAAGCTAATACCAATACAATGATTAATTCCGGAATCCCGATATTTCCAATAAATCCAAACATTTTTTCTCCCCCTTTGAAATTGAATTTTTTTCTTACTTTACTGATATTAGAATCCTTATTTTTTATTCTTGTAGCCTTCTTTTTCTGCTATTAAGTCTAAATATAAAGATTTAACATCTTCAGTAGCTAAATTATTCTCTGTAATAACCTCTTTTGTTTTAACTTGTTTAATATAGCCTTGACATTCAGTACAGACTTGAATTTCTCTTCCTTCAACTCCAGGAATGGTGATCAGTTGTAATTTATCATGGTTTTCAGTTCCGCAGTGAACGCATTTCAAAGCCTTATACTGCCAATCATGATCACATAAGGAACAGTGTAAAACTCTTTTGCCGTTTTCCTCAATTTTAGCTAGCAGAGGATCCCAGCCACAAATAGGACAGTTACTTTCAGTCCATGAGTTTAATTCCTCAAGGTCTTTTAAGCCTTCAGCCATCATCCGTATATATGGTTTGATTGAATTTAATAGGATAATGATAGATAACTCAGTTACCAATGCTTGTTCTTTTAGGCTTTGGGAAATATCTTTTTCTAAAATAAACTGTTCTGCCAATGTTTTTAATTCATTATCTGTACGTTTATTAAAATATTCACTTTGTTTCTCTAAATCTTCTTTAAGTTCAGTTCTGTGCTTTACTAGAACCTCTATTACATCATTAATTGTTTTCCTAAAGTCTTTTACATTGAAACTTAAGACTCCTTTTCTAAAGGCATAATTACCCTCAGCAAACTCCTTTTTTAAATCAACAAAACTCAAATCTACGTCTGTAAGAGGTTTTTGACTGTCCTGAACAGCTGTTAGATCCTTGTAAAAATCTATAACATTTTGCGGTATCTGAACTTTTGTTAGATTATTCAAAAGACACCCCTCCATCTAAGGTTATTATCTCATAAATTGCCGATAATGTAAAACTACCATCTTTGTAAATTAAGTAAGAAAGGGAGCTCGATTGGACTCCCTTTCTTACACCTTGATAATTAAGCTTTAATTTTCTTTTCTTCTGCCTCTAGTTCAGCCACCCACTTAGGATAATGACTCTCGGCAAACTTGCGATCGATAGTGCCATCAAGCATACCGTTAATTGCTTCTTTAGTACCTGGGTTAAGCGTAGCCAAGTAAGCATGACCTATAATAGCTGTAAAGGTTATAATAAATGCCAACGCGTGCAATGGATACATAATTTGTACTAGGCCCATAGGGAAGTAATCAGAAAACCAAATTACTAGCCCTGATAAAGCAAGTATAATACTACCAGAAAGCTGTAATAAAGAATTGATTTTTTCACCGGCGTTGAATTTAGCTTGAGGTGGCATTTCCACATGACCACCAAAAAATTCTTTCGGGAAAGCCTTCAAAAAGCCAATGTCGTCTTTTCCCCAAGTTGTTACCACTTTCATCCAAGCCATGAAGCCCTTTGGTGCAATAATTAACGCTACTAAAGGCACAGCTATAAATAACACAGCGGCAACTCTATGCAAGAATCCGGCACCACTTGCCCCGCCGAATAAAGGTAACATAAACTCAAATGCAGGCGTAAAAAGAGTTAAACCGGTAAAGGATAAAATAAAGAAACTCGCTGCAGTAAACCAATGGACAAATCTAGCTAAGCCAGAAAAACGATATACTCTATCTCCGATAAAATTACTTTTGTTCGCCATGGCTCATGCCTCCTTTTTCCTCATGGGCTTGATCAGCACCATGTTTTCCTGCAACCAATTTGTTATATGCATAACTCACTGCTACAGCTCCTAAAGCACCAAAAGGTAGGAATTTACCTATTGGTTGAACAACGTCTTTCCAAATGATAACCGAGGTTGGTACTGCAGGGTTCTTAGGTAGCCCGTAAACAGTAGGCTCATCTGCAAGCAGATAGAAAGTTCCTGTACCTCCTAAGAAGTCAGTTCCATAAAGGTTTGCCTTCGGGTTCTCTTTCTTGATTTCATCCAGACGACCAGTGGCCAGAGCAATAATTTCTTTTTCCTCACCAAAGGTTATTGCGCCTGTTGGACAAGTTTTAGCACACATAGGAATCATGCCATTTAAAATACGATCGGAACATTGCGTGCATTTATACATTTTTTCTTCTTTAGAATCAATCTTAGGAACACCAAAGGGACAATTTGTGGCACAATAGCCGCAACCGATACATTTATCATAGTCCCTTACCACGGATCCTGTCTCTGAATGCTTTAAAGCACCTTTTGGGCAAACTTTGATGCAAGTAGCTTCAGCACAGTGCAAGCATTGATGCTTACGAAAGAGCCATTTAAAATCTTTCCCCGTACCCTTTTCTTCCATGGTTACATAAGTGAAAGTCTTGGTTGTTAAATTTTCATGAGTCTGCAAATTTCCTTTGAAGGGCTTAATATCTGCAGGCAAATTGTTCCAGTTCTTGCAAGCTGTTTGACAGCCTCTACAAGCGCTACATTTGGTTACATCGATAAAAATTCTACTTTTCGCCATTATTTCGCCCTCCTTAGGTTAACTAAGAATGCTTTGTATTCAGGAATCATGGTGTTTGCGTCTCCAATATGAGGGGTTAAGATATTTGCTATACCACCTGTAACGATTCCTCTATACCCAAAATGCCATGGAAGTCCGATATGATGCACTTTCTGTCCCCCAAGATCATAGGGCTGGAATCTTTCAGTAACCATAGCTTTAGCCTTTACTTCTCCTCTAGTGGCCTCAATGATAACTTCATCACCATTTTTAATACCCTTCTCTTCAGCTAGTTCTTTACTTAATTCGACAAACATTTCAGGGACCAACTCTGCCTGCCAGCCTAAGTTTCTAGTCATAACACCGGTCTGCCAGTGCTCTGATACTCTATAAGTTGTACATACAATAGGATATTTATCTTTCATGCCGCGTTTTTCAGGCTCCCATTCCTTTACAGCCGGATTGAACGGTTGGCTATTGAATGGATTGACGTCCTTGGGACTTTCCCATGGTTCATAGTGCTCAGGGAAAGGACCTTCATTCATTTTGGCAAATAAACCACCTTTTCCATCAGCAACCATGATAAATGGATTTTTACCACCCGGTTCAGAAGGAGGTAGGACTTTATTAAAGTCTGGAACATCATTACCTACCCAAGTTGATCCATCCCACCAAATTGATTTTTTATCGTCAGCCCATGGCTTACCATTTAAATCTGCACCCGCTCTGTTATAAAGAATTCTTCTATTTACAGGCCAGCACCAAGACCAATTACTATAGTTACCCATACCAGCAGGATCGCTATTATCACGGCGCTTCAATAAGTTTCCTTCTTCAGGATATTGACCACTATAGATCCAGTTTCCAGAACAAGTTGTGCCATCATCTTTTAGTTCAGTAAAGTTTAACAATTGCTTACCTGTTGTAAAGTCGTAACCGTTTATCTCGCGGGCAACTACATCAATATCACAGTGCTCCTCGGAGTGACCGTAATTCCAGAATAAATCTCTGATTGGTGCATCTTGAGGTTTCTCACTTTTAGCATAAGCTTTCTTTAGCTTTAACGTTAAGGCATGAATGATATCTAGGTCGGCCTTTGATTCACCAACAGGCTCAGTTGCTTTCCATCTCCACTGTGCCCAACGGCCACTGTTGGAGATACTGCCTTCTTTCTCAAAAGAAGAACAAGCAGGTAAAACGAAAACTTCTGTGTTTACTTTAGACGGATCAGCACCTGCGTCTTTTGTCCAGAAGGACATACTTTCCGTTTCCCAAAGGTCTACAGCTACACACCAATCAAGTTTTTCCATGGCCGCTCTTTCTTTGTTTGAGTTAGGTCCACCCACCACCGGGTTCTGACCAAACATGAATAAGCCTTTAATATCACCTGCATACATAGCTTCAAATAAAGCAATGTGCGAGTAATTTTTAGCTGGATCTCTCTTTGGTAAATAATGATAGGCAAATTCATTTTCTGCAGTAGCATTAGGCCCCCATAAGGCTTTCAGGAAACTTACCATAAACTTAGGTCTGTTTACCCAGTAACCACCAGCGGGAGTCTCATTATCAATATATGCTTGTAAAGTTGCATTTCTTTCACTTGCCTGAACAGTTGGATTGTATCCAGGGTAAATATGGAATAAAAGTCCCATGTCTGTAGAGCCTTGAACATTGGCTTCTCCACGAAGTGCGTTTACTCCTCCACCAGGCATACCAATGTTTCCTAGTAATAACTGAAGCATGGCGTAACTACGAACATTTTGAGAACCTACAGTATGTTGAGTAGTTCCCATGGCGTACATAATAGTGCCACTTTTACCTTTTTCTCCGGTTGCACAGTAAGTTTCGGCAACTTTCTTGTAGTCTGCTAATGGAGTACCGGTCACTTGACATACAGTTTCCATATCATAGCGCTCAAAATGCTTTTTCATAAGTTGGTAGACACATCTTGGGTTTTTTAAGGTTTCATCCTTTAGTGGATTTCCCTCTTCGTCTATCTTATAAACCCAAGTAGTTTGATCATACTTTCTTGATTTGGCATCGTAACCTGTGAAAAGACCGTCTTCAAAAGTAAAACCATCGTCAATTATGCAAGCTGCATTCGTATAATTCACAACGTAATCTTTATGGTATAGCTCGTTTTGAAGTGTGTAATTAATTAAACCACCTATAAATGCAATATCAGTACCTGATCTCAACTTAGCATAAACGTCTGACAGAGCAGAAGTTCTGGTATATCTAGGGTCAACGTGAATAATTTTTGCTCCCCTATTTTTTCTGGCCTCCCCTAACCATTTAAAAGAAATAGGATGATTTTCCGCGGCATTACTTCCAATAATAAGTGCACAATCAGTATGTTTCAAATCAATCCAGTGATTTGTCATTGCCCCTCTACCAAATGATGGCGCCAAACCGGCGACCGTAGAGCTATGTCAGATACGGGCCTGATGCTCAATGTATAGAAGGCCTAACGCCCGCATCAACTTTTGTTGCAGGTAACATTCTTCATTATCTAATGCTGCTCCCCCTAAAGAGGCAATAGCTTCGGTATAGTTGACAATCATGTCCCCTGATTTATGAACAAAAGACTTGTCTCTTGTTTCTTTAACTTTCTCCACAATCCGGTTCATGACCCAATCCCAGCTTTTAACTTCAAAATGGTCACTACCAGGAGCTCGGTATAAAGGTTTAGTAAGCCTATTTTTGTTTGTTTTCCCTGGCTTATCAGCGTTAATCTGCATCACTGCGCTTCCTTTACTACATAAAGCACCTTGATTTATCGGATGGTCAGGATCCCCCTCTGTTCCTATAACCTGACCTGCTTTGTCGGTATAAACTATAATACCGCAACCACAACTGCAATAAGGGCAAATTGTAGGTGTAACTTTTGCGTAGGCAATCTTTAACTCCGCAGTACTGGCTTCAACACTTGAGACATCAAAACCAAGTTCTGTTACCGCAAAGGTTGCTGCGGTGATTCCGGAGGCCTTTAAGAAGTCTCTTCTTGATAATTTCATTACCCTCTCCCCTTTCCATTTAATCATATTTTATATTTTATATTGAAACTCAAATGTATAATTTGGACATTTGAGTTTTCGACTTGATAGAAAAGCTTTAATTTGCTATAATACAGAAGTAATAACATATGGGAGCGGATTTGGCCTGGTGGCTTGCCTGGACTTCAAATCCTGTGGGGCGTAGCGATCCTGCGCTCGGTGGGTTCGATTCCCACACGTTCCCGCCATATTTGATTACCAAACAACCTATGATAGGTTGTTTTTTTGTTTCCTTTTTTGAAATCTTCAAACATTTCTTCTAAATTCTAACTTGTCTGAAAATTTTAATCAATTTTAAGTAAATTTAAAAAATAAAGAAAAAAAGAATTAACTAAAGAGTCACTGAAGTTGAAATATTGAGAAAACTTCAAACCTTTACTTATACAGCCTATATAGACCTTGCCTGTACTATAAAAATATCTTATCAAAACAGTTCTTTTCCGATAAAAGTACTTAATGAACTAAACTAACATAACCAGATATTAGGGGTTTTGCCGCATTATTAGGTTGAACACAACAAAAAAACTCCCGAAGGAGTTTTTGTTTTTTAAACTATTGTTTTCTCAGATATAACTTTACCGGTCTCCCGACTGTTCCGTACTTTAGATCCATATCTACTAATCCAACTTGTTCCAAATACTCTAGATAGCGCCTTACTGTTACCCTTGTTAAGTTTACCCCTTCTCCTATTTCTTCCGCTGATAGGGGTTCATTCTGAGTTCCTAAATAGGTAATGATTTGTTTAAGGGTAGCCTCATTAATTCCCTTAGGCAGTTCTTCGCCCACAATTTCTTCGATTTGTAGCTCTCTCTGGGTAAGGTTTTGTTTTTCCTCTACTAAAGTATGAGAATTATTTATGGTTTTTTGCTCCCTAGCTTTTATTTCTTTAGTAAATTCTTGTAGACCATCAACCATTTGATTAAAAGCGGTTGCTAACTCACCTATCTCGTTATCTGATTCAATCTCAACCTTTCTAAATAGTCCTTTGGCAGCAATTACCTGGGTACCTTTAGTTATTCGTTGTAAGGGTCCGACAATCATTCTTTGCGTAAAAAACCAAGCTCCGAAACCTACGATTAAAGTTAGCACGCTTCCTACTACAATTATGGTAATCAGCGAATCTCTAATCATCTTATTTGACAAGGATTTTGAAATCCCAACATAAAGTATACCAATAATTTTACCGTTTTCATCGTTGATAGGTTTGTAGGCTGTCAAATGTTTTTCTCCTACCACATTAGCTTCTCCAAGGTAGGTTTGTCCATTTTTCAGAACGGTGGTTGCAACCTTATCTGACACCGTGGTACCGATTGCTCTTTCTCCATTAGGTTTCCGAACAGTAGTTGCAACTCTTGTATCCCCCAAAAATATTGTCACCGTATCTCCGGTAATTTTAGCCAAGTAATCTACTAATTTTAAATTGTTGCTGATCTTACTTTTTCCTTTGTACAGATTGCCATTTTCAAAAGACCACTCTCCAGGGTGTTTAAGATCTATCAATTCCTCAACGGCAGCCAGATCGCTTTTTGCCTTTTCTATAGCGACCATATGAGCCCTTTTGTTTGAATCTATACCTATTAAGATGGTCATACATAAGGCTAATAGCAATATAGGTGCAATAACTAATAATAAAAGTTGCTGTCTCAGAGAATGCATATCGGTCACCACCTTAAGGTAATTTTTTAGACTATTTGTGAAAATCCTGTCATCTTTATAATTATAATGCTTAGCCTGCATAAGGACAAGAATAATTTTATGAGCCGCAAAGGCAAACGCACCAAAAAGGGTCTGGAACGAACTCTTCCAGACCCTTTTAAGGAACATTTTTATATTATTTTTTCCCGACCATATCAGTGGTTTTAGATATATCCTCGGTTATTTCCTTAGAAGCCCTTCTGAATTCACTAATGCTCTTACCAATTGACTTTCCAACCTCAGGTAATTTACCAGGACCAAAAATTATCAACGCCAATACTAATACTATCATTAATTCAGGTATACCAATATTACCAATTATCCCAAACATCTTTCTTCGCCTCCTACAGTTTTTATATTCTCCCTGGGACATACACTAAGGCAGTTACCACATTCCCAACATTTTCCCCGGTTAAATTCCATTATATCTGTTTCTTTCTTTTCCCAGGCGTTATGAGGGCAGAGCCTAATACATAGTGAACAATTTCCGCACTTAGTATCGTCGACGATGTACTTTTTGCCACCTACATATAAAGCTTTTTTCAACTTAGTCCGAACATAATCTAGAATTTTACTTCTAGAAACTGAATCCTCTTCGCCTAATTCAGGCAGTATTTCACCAACCGAACTCCGCATTTGCTTGGAGAGAAAATCAAAGAAGTCTCGTCTTGAAACAGAAAGGCCTACTTCTTTTGAGATAGCATTAGCAAAAACTAAATCTAACTCCAAATCTGCTTCACTCAAAAGTCTTTGAGTAAATCCAAGGTTGCTGATGGTTTGATGAAGATTTTTAGGTTTGCAGGAACTACAACTTGATAATGTGATTTTAGTAATACCTTGAGCATTAGCCAGTAACATTATCTCAAAACTGACCATACTCAAGCAAGGTACCTGAATATAGGCTTTTTGTGCAGAGTCACAAGTAAAGGTTATTTCATGAGTGGTTTTGCTTAACTTCAGGATATCCTCAACTAATTGAGCATAAGTTTTCCTTAGTATTCTATTATGACTCGGGCAGACTACAGTACAGGCAGCGCAACCGGTACATTTAGCTTCATTAAAAGACAATTTTTTTCCGACTGATATTGCCCCTGTTGAGCACATTTCCAGACATCGGAAACAGTGATTTCGTTTAACCATCCTACCGGAACATAAATCTGTCCCTATCTGTAATCCCGGATCTTTATGAAGCCCAAGAATACTCCCTGCAATATGAAACATACCACCCATGTTTTACACCTCCTAATAATTACTCTACATAACGTATTTTAAAAGTTTAGAAAATGGTTTGACCTGAAAACACTATAATTGCCCTTAAAATTGCTCCACCTACAAGCACTAAGGAAGCGACCATTAAAGTAGAGCCTTTAAAGTGTAATTTTCCCTGTACTTCCAGCATCAGCATGATAAAGGGTATTATCAAACCGATTAAGACAAATCCTACCCAGAACTGAAGGGCATAGCTTCCAAAAAGTAGTGCATCTAATACAGTAGAGCCTTGTGCTGTATAAACCCAACCTAAGACCAAAACAGATAAAACGATTACCTCAGCTAAAATCAAAAGCATATCTGTTTTACCAAGTTTCTTTATAGTGCTTTCCTCTACTTTTAATGAAGGTATTAAGCTACTAACCAACAAGGTACCCGCTAAACCGGTTGATATGGCAGAAACTAAGAATAGAATCGGCAAAACAGGAGTTCCCCACACAGGATTGTGACTAATTGCAGATAATAGTAAGCCTGTGTAACCAGCTAAACCTAGACCACAGACAATATTTGCAACTGCAAGAGCTACACCAGTCTCCTTATTTCTCCAAGCCATATATATAGTTATTAGGCTCACGACACTGAAGACAGTTACCAGAATTACCCCCCAAGCCATTACCGAATTCAAATTGAAATTAAACAACAATAAATAAAATTTAGTTGGCCTGTGTAGATCAAATATTAAGAGTAATAATCCGAACATGACCGGAAAGGGTGCCAAAAATGCGCTGGCCTTACTGATATTTTGATTAAATTTTTTCGTCAGTCCGTTATACCCGTGTAAAACTGCTGCACCTGCTGAAATTCCACCAAAAAACAAGTAGAATGCAATTAACCAACCCCAAGTTATTTTTTCCATACTTATCACCTCCGCTTAGCTATATAAAAGATATTAGGCTTTGTGCCTAATTCAGGTCTGGCAGCCTGTCCGCCTCGGGCAAGAACTTTCACAATTTCACTACTAGAGTCGTTTAAATCACCTGAGACTATGGCTTTCCCGATACAGGTAGTCTCACAAGCAGGTCTATTACCTTCCTTTAAACGATGTGAACAAAGGCTACATTTTCCCGGTAAGCCCGTTTTCTTTTCAAACATTCTTGCTACGTAAGGGCACGCCTCAACACAATATCCACAACCTACACATAATTCAGAATCTAATTCCACTAATCCTAAGTCAGAATACTTTGAAGCACCTGTAGGACAAACATTAACACAAGGAGCATTTTGGCAATGCATACAGGCTTGCTTTTTAAAGTTTAAATCCACGTGAGGAAACTTACCGTTTTCTTCCTCACTAATATTCGTCCTAAATACTCCCGGTTCAACCTGGTTTTCTGCTTTACAAGCAGTAGAACAGGCATGACAACCAATGCATTTAGCTAAGTCTATAACCATGCCATATCGTTTCTTTTGAACCATTGCTAACCCTCCTCTAAGCTTTATATTTGGCTTCTTCTGTTTGCATCCATTCTTTTGCCAATTTTGCCAAAACATAATAATACTCTACTTCGGTATTATCCATTACATTAGTAAAGACTGCTATTAACCACTTAAGACCAAACTTAGCCATAAAGTCTTCAACCAATTCTTGTTTGTCTTGGTCCAAACCAAAGGCTACAAATTCCAAGGCAAGAAGAAAATGATCAGGGCGGTCTTTCCATGTTTCATTAACCTTAAGACCACTTGTTGCGAAAACCATCTCCATTGTTGCCTTTGAATTTTCCGGCTCTAAATCCAAATATTTGTCGGCATAAGGGGAAACCACAATTTTGGGATAGCCATTAATGAAAAGGCGAGTGTTTTCCACCGCTAACCTTTCCAAATCTTCCTCTTGAACCTTGTCTACAGCTTCAGCAAACACTTCTAGGGTATTCACTATGGGCAAATTATTAGTTTTAATGGTGTTCATTAAATCTAGCCATAAACTGTCATCATTAATCTGTTCAATGAAATCTTTTTCAGGATAAGTGAAACACTTGGCTAAAAATTTATAAATAGTAGAAAGATTATTCATATAAATACCTCCCATAATGTAGGGATCTAGTTATTGTGTTAAAGCTTTTTTATCTTGATAATATAATGGCAGTCAAAAGAACTTCCTGAAGGGTCATTTCTTTTAACTACTTCTGCAATAGTATCTAGTGGCATAACATCACCATCATTGGATCCCTTTCCACTCGCTAAAGTTAAAAATTTAGATTTATGACCAAAACCATGGGGAATGCAAATGGTATCAGGTCTAATGCCCTGGGTTAAACGAGCCTTAATATCCACTTCACCATAAGGGGAAGTTACCCTTACCCAGTCACCTTTACCAATTCCCAGTTCTATCGCCCTGTCTTCATTAATATCTACAAAATTTTCACCATGAATTTCATTTACCCAGAGACAGTTAGCCGTCATACCGTGACGATGGGTTGGTTTTCTAGTAGTAGTAATATAGAATTCATCCTTGGCTTTAGGTTCAATAATCCATTCGTCCTTATGAGTTATTAACGCATCATAGCCATGCTCTTTCATTTCCTGTGATACTAGTTCTAACTTTCCGGACGGTGTTTTAAGTTCTGTAAGATTTTTGGCCTCAAACTCCGCCTTTGGAGTATACACACCACCCATTTTAAGAACTTGATCATAGGTTACACCTAGTGGAGCAAGCTTTATATCGTTGTCAGTCTTTGGATACAGGTGGTCTATCTTCATTTCCTTCATGATACCCTTTAATATTTTGCTTAACCCCATAGTGTCATATATAGGCTCAATGATAGGTTCGGCAACTGCAACCTGCTCATATATGGCGTTTGCGCTTCTTGGTGAAACTGTAGCACTTTCAAGATAAGAACTTTCAGGTAAAATAAGATCTGCAAGGGTTGCCATATCATCCGGTTGAATGTTAATGTTAATCACGAAATCTAAGGAAGCTAAAGCCTTAGCAAACTTTTCCGGTTGATTCATTGCGATTAGGCTTTGGGCATACACAATAGCAACCTTACTTGGATATGGATTTCTAGCAAGAATAGCGTCAGGGACTGTTTGCATAATCCCCTCACCGTCTAGTGGTTTACCTAGTAATATCGGGAATTTATCAGCACCATCAATTCTTACCTCTGTCTCTAAGGCCGGCGTTTCCACCGGTTCTGGCTTGCCAAGTTTTGCTTTTCTGCCTAATAACAACCCACCGCGTTTTTCCACATTTCCTGTAATAATCATTAGCGAAAGCATTCCTTGAGCCAAAGAGGTTCCATTTTTACGAACCTGCACCGCTTCTCTTTTGTGAAGAGGAATAACGGCTCTTGGTGCAGTTGCAAATTCTCTCGCAATTTTAACTATGTCTTCTGCCTTAACTCCAGAAATATTAGCAGCCCATTCAGGTGTGTAATTAGAAACTTCCATTTTTAATTCTTCAAAACCATGAGTATAGGCTTCAACAAATTCCTTCTTATATAAGCCCTCTTTAATGATTACATTTAGCATTGCCAGGACAATGGCATGGTCGGTTCCCGGTTTTACTGGGAACCATTCTTTGGCTTTGCTGGCTGTAGGCGATAAACGCGGATCAAATACAACTAATTTTGCTCCTCTGGAAACTGCCTCACTAACTCCCCGAGCCCAAGCATTTTTAGCCTTACCCATTTGGTCCCAGCCAAAGGAAAGGATATAGTCGGTATACTCAAAATCAGGAATAAAAGATGATGCTCCGAGCATGGTATGACAAACAACATGCCTAACTGTATCACAAGTGGAGTGATGGCAGATATCGTTAGGACTTCCGATGGCTTTTAAGAAATCAGTTCCTTTATGTTTACCAATCCAAATAACGGATTTAGGGCCATCAGATTTAATAGCAGTTTGAAGTTTCTCTGCGGCCAACTTATAAGCTTCTTCCCAAGATATTTTTTTCCACTTGGGATCTACTCCAATTCCCTTCTCTGGATTTGTTCTCAATAAAGGTGACTTAATGCGGTCGGGATCATAAAGAAGATTAATTCCTGAGTTACCCTTTGCACACAATTGCCCACCTGATTGCAGGTCTAGAGCATTTCCTTCAAGCTTAACAACATTACCATCGACAACGTGTCCTACTAGAGCGCAAGACATCCCACAGATTCCACAGACTCCATATTTTGTTTCGATTTTTTGCATTGTGTTAGCTTGGGCTACCTCTTCAAAAAAACCAAGTTTGTTGGTTCCGGCAGCAGCACTGCCCACTACGGCTCCCGTAATTGCCACACCTTTCAAGAAAGTACGACGGGAAATTCTTGATCCTTTCATGAAAACAACCCTCCTCAGTAATAGTCTGAATATTTTGTGATAGTTATTATAATCACAATCTATGTAGTTCAAATTTCGACAATCTCGTCCTTTCACCTGCTGCGAACGCTTTCTCCTTTGTTATAGGCCATAACCAATTGTTATTGCTACTGTGGAAAAAAATAATTTATAATAAAACTAGATACAATAAACCTTAAATACTGATATCATAGAGCTATATAATGGGGTGATTTAGTGAAAATAGACACTTTCAAAATATTCTGTACAATCTACGAAGAAAAAAGTATTTCTCAAGCCAGTAAGTTACTCCATATATCCCAACCGGCCATGAGTAAACAAATTAAACTTATTGAGGGTTATTTTGGCTGCCAGCTTTTCGATAGAACTCCCCACGGCATATTAGCTACACCCTTCGGGGAAATTTTTTATGAACATGCCAGAAAAATAATTTCTACTTTTAACAAACTAGAAGAAGCTTTAGTGGAAGCAAAAAGCTCTCATTTTCCTCCCTTGCGAGTTGGTGCCAGCAATACCGTAGGTAATTATCCGTTGCCATGCAGTTTTTGGTTATTTAAAGAAAAATACCCTTTAACAAAAGTCTCCTTAGAGATTGATAATAGCAACGCTACAATAAATAAATTAAGGCAAGGTGAAGTTGACTTAATAATTGTTGAACATTTTCCCTTTTGCGGTGAATTTAATTGTAAAAAATGCGGTCAAGATGAATTGGTAGTAGTTACTCCTTACATGGAGCCTTGGATTGACAAGGATATAATTACCTTAGAGGAATTGACAAAACATCCCCTTATTATGCGTGAAGAAGGTTCTGGCATTAGAGCAATATGGGGAGAATATTTAAACAAAAGCGACTTTAGTCTACAGGATTTCAAGTTAATTGCTGAAATGGGTAGCATTAGTTCCATTAAAGCATCAGTAGCCGAAGGCTTCGGCATCTCTTTGCTACCTACCGGTGCCATAAGAAAAGAAATTTACACCAAAATATTAAAGGCCCTGCCATTGCAGGACCCTCCCATAGATTTTAACTATACAATTGCTTGGTCTAAGAATTCCCCTATGAACCAAAGTCAAAAGATGTTTATTGATTTTATTATGTCTGAGGAAAAGGGCTTTTGTTAAACTAAAAACTTAGCAATAATTTTTCCTCCTGCCCAAGAACCAAAGAATAAAAAAAATATGAAAATCCAACCTTGGAATGCAAAGGATGGAATGGCTCCAAATAATGACCCTACATTGCAATGCCCCGCAAGAATAGTACCGATACCCATAAGCAATCCACCTCCAAAGGCCATTAAAGCATATTTGGAGGATTTAATTTTTCTTATTCTGAATTGACCTGCCAAGGTACTGGATAAGAAAGATCCACCGACAAATCCCAGAACCAGCCATACTCCCGGATTAAAGACTTCCTCTGTTGTAAAGCTACCTTCTACTAATAAAATCAAACTTCTAGTTAATGAGGTGGTAAGGCCCCAGGGCTTATTAGCAAGATAAAAAAATAAACCGCTGGCTATACTTAAAATAACCGCTCCGGCCCAATAAGGTAGTTCCCATTTAGTTAAGTGATTAAATTTTGACATAAAATATCATCCTTTAGTAATTATAATTCTCCAAATTCCATTATCTATTTCAGAGTAAGAAATTTTATTTCGGTTATGTTTTTTTACCCAGTTACTAAAGGCACGAGCTGTACAAGAATGGTCTGTTATAATAACTAACTCCTCTCCCTTTTCAAGGTATTTTAGCTCTTTTTCAGCCTTTAATAAGGGAATCGGACAGAGTTCACCCCACAATTCTAGCTCCTTTGCCATGACCTTAAGCTCCTCTCTAAATTCTTCGTTCCCACCAGAAAGATAACGACCATAAAGTAAATAGCATTAAAAGTTGCACCAAAATTGCCTCTTCATAAGCAATAAAATCATTCAGGGTCGCAGCAGGTAAATACAAAGAGGTAAACAGAAAGCTTAATTTGTTCGTTATGATTAGACCAATAGCGATTCCGATAAAAGTAACGACCTGTAACAAATAGCCCTCTCCGATTCGCATAAAAGTACCGGAAACACAACCGCCGGCAATAACCATACCAATTCCGAAAATAAAAGCACCTAAAGCTGTTGCAACGCCCCATTTATCCACATAACCCATTACAGCTACATCTATATCAGGGTCTAAAAGGTGTAAACTAAAGAATATAATATTAATTAGTGCCACCATCAACAAGATGGCCCGCATTCCACTTCCTAGTCCAAATAAAGTAATATCCCTAAAAGCAGCGGATACACAGAATTTACTTCGTTGAAAAATAAATCCCAGGAAAAGTCCAAACATCCAATACCAACTAGAATTTAACTCAGAATTACGTAACCATAATGCAACTATCATAAAAATTATAAAGAACGTAGTAAATAATCTTAATTGCGAATTTGCTTTTCCCACTTTTTGACCTACTCCAATCACTGTTACACTGAAAGGTTTATTTCATCTAAATTACTATTTGATGTAAATCCCAGTTTTATTCCTTTTGAGCCTTGTTGAATAGAGAGAACCTAGTTTTATTTACGGAAATTATCCCTAAGGATACAATGATAAGGGCGATGATTGTTGAACTAGTAATTCTTTCCTCCGCTAATAAAACTCCTGATAATAAAACACCAAAGATAGGTATTAGAAACTTAAACATAGCGATTTTACCCACGGCATTATACTTTATTAGTAAGTTCCAGACAGAAAAAGCAGTGGCCGACAAAAGAGCCAGATAGATCAAGAGAAAGATACCTTTTGTATTGGTGATAAAAGGCCATGGTCCTACCATTAGGATACCAGGAATTATTAAAAGCAAAGAACCTAGCATCATCTGATAAGCAGTCAAAAGAACTATGGAGGTTTCACCATTGTTTTTCTTTAAATAAATAGCCCCTAAGGCTCCGGAGAGCTGTGCTAACAAGAGCAAGCCTTCACCCTCTAAGGAGAATTGAAATTGTAGCAACTCCGGCGAATAGTTAATAAGAACTACCCCTGTGAAACCAAAAACTAACCCTAAAATCTTACCTTTAGTTATGTTGTCATTCTTCAATAGAAAATGCGCTAAGACAATGGTAAAAAACACTGTGGTCGAATTCAAAACCGCACCCTTTACCCCTGTGGTATTTGATAGACCGATATAAAAAAATGCATACTGAAAGGTAGTCATTAAAAATCCTAAAATAACAACATCCCTTAGAGGTACTTTCATGCTTTTAATACTTCTCTTTTTAACAGCAAAGACTAAAAATATTAGCACCCCGGCTAAAAAAAATCTATAGCCTGCAAACAATATTTTTCCATAGGTAGCATCTGAACCGATATTAAACAAGTCATACCCTATTTTTACAGCAGGAAAGGCACTACCCCAGAGAAAGGTAGCTAAAATCGCTAATAACACTCTAAACAAACCATTTGTATAGATATCTTCTAATTTGCTTTTCATTATTGTAACAGCTGCTTTAACTGATATAGTTTATTAATCGCATCAAGTGGAGTCATATTCAGCAGATCAAGTTCTTCAAGTTCTTTCTCAACGGGACTCTTTTCACTTAGGTTATTAAACATAGATATCTGAGCCTCAGTAGTAACTGCTATTTCCTGTCTAATTCTTGGACTAACTTCCTGATACTCTTCTATTGCCTTATCCTTCTCTAAGTTCTTTAGAATTATCTCTGCCCGTGCTAAAAGCTCCTGTGGAAAGCCTGCTAACTTAGCAACATGAATTCCATAGCTACGATCGGCTTTACCTGGGATAACCTTGCGCAGAAAGATTATGTCCTCGCCTTTTTCTTTTACTGCGACAGTATAGTTTTTAATGCCTGTAAACTTTTCCTCCAAGTCCGTTAATTCATGATAATGAGTGGAGAACAAGGTTTTACAGCCAACTATTTGATAAAGGTGCTCTGCTAAAGCTCTAGCAATACTTATGCCATCATAGGTACTAGTTCCTCTACCTACCTCATCCATAATAACTAAGCTATTGGAGGTTGCCCCGTTTAAGATAACTTGGCATTCAATCATTTCTACCATAAAGGTACTCTGCCCTGTTGCTAAATCATCAGATGCACCCACTCTAGTAAAAATTCGATCTACAAGCCCAATTTCAGCACTCTCAGCCGGTACGAAACTTCCGATTTGAGCCATTAATACTATTAGAGCAACTTGCCTCATGTAAGTTGATTTACCAGCCATATTAGGTCCTGTGATTAGTACTAAGGTATTATCCTCATCTCCAAGGAGAGTGTCATTGGCAATGAACCCATGGTCTTCTAGCATCGCTTCAACAACTGGATGACGGCCTTCATTAATCCTTATTTTATCGTCGCTATTAACTGAGGGCTTACAATACCCTCTTTTAAGCGCCGCCTCCGTTAAAGACTGTAAGCAATCTAGAACTGCAATTATTTTGGCTGATTGTTGAATTTGTTCTGTATTCAGACTAACTTGATCCCTAATCTCTTGAAACAATTGGTATTCTAAGTGATTTATTTTTTCTTCTGCACCTAAAATCATATTTTCACATTCTTTTAGCTCCGGTGTAATATATCTCTCGGCATTAGAGAGGGTTTGCTTTCTAATATAATCTAAAGGAACTGAATTTAGATTTGATTTAGTTACTTCGATATAATAGCCAAAAACCTTGTTATATCCAACCTTCAAGGACTTGATTCCTGTTTTCTCTTTCTCTTTAAGCTCTAAATTAGCAATCCAACTTTTACCTTCTTTTTGAGCTAGTCTAAGTTGATCTAACTCTTTATTATAGCCGTCTTTGATGATGCCACCCTCCCTAAGGGAGAAGACAGGATTATCTAGAATTGCTTGTTCTAATAGAGTAGTTATTTTCTCTAAGGGGTTTATTTCCATACCAAGGTTTTTTAGATAGGTATGATTTGCCTCTGTAAGGATCAGTTTTAGGTCTGGTAATTTTGCTAGAGATTGCTTTAAAGCCATTAAATCCTTAGCGTTGGCTGAGCCAAAGGCTACTCTCGAAATTATCCGCTCTAGGTCATAAACTTCTTTTAAATTAATCCTTAAGTCATGCCGTAAAGCAGGGCTTGTTATTAATTCCTCGATGCTTCTATTCCGGTCACTAATTGTCTCGAGTGTACGTAAAGGCTGTTCAACCCAAGATTTTAATAGTCTTCCACCCATGGCGGTCAAGGTGTTATCTAGTACCCCAAGCAAGGTTCCTTTTACTGTTCCTTCTCTTAAAGTTCTTGTTAACTCTAAGTTCCTTCTAGTGGAATTATCTAGAATCATAAACTGCTGTGGACTATAGGTCTCTAACCTGTTTATGTGGGTTAGGCCAGATTTTTGAGTTTCTAAAAGGTAATCGATTATGGCGCCGGCTGTACCAACCAAGGCTGGTGATTTTCCAAGGCCTAAGCTATCAACACTATATATTCCGAAATGCTTTGTTAAGATTTCAGCTGCATTTACTTCTTTAAAGGCCCAATTGGGGTAGGATGTGATCGATTTAATCCCTTTTCTGTTTAGATTATTAGTAAGCTCTTTATTTGAAATTAGACACTCCTGAAGCACGCACTCCACAGGTTGAACTCTATCGATTTCATCGAGCAATTTTCCTTCTTCTTTGGTATTAAAAGAGGTTACTAAAAATTGACCTGTGGAAACGTCAACCACTGCCAAACCATACTCTTCATCCTGTAAACCGATGGAAACAAGATAGTTATTTTGTTTTTCCTTAAGAATTTGATTTTCAATGATTGTTCCGGGCGTAATTACTCTAACTACTTCCCTTTTAACAATACCCTTAACTGTTTTGGGGTCTTCCACTTGTTCGCAGATCGCTACACGGTAGCCTTTTTCAACCAATTTGGCGATGTAACCGTCAGCAGCGTGAAACGGCACACCACACATAGGTATCTTTTCCTCTTGACCACCTACTCTGCCTGTGAGGGTGATCTCAAGTTCCTTAGAGGCTAAGATGGCGTCTTCAAAAAACATTTCATAAAAATCACCTAAGCGAAAAAATAAAATGGCCTCTTTGTGTTTCTCTTTAATTTCTAAATACTGTTTCATCATTGGCGTTAACGTCATATCTATGTATATCCTTCCCAGGAGAAATTTATCATAATAACATACTTCATTAATTATAACACAATAAGGGTACGTATTAAAAACGAAGAGGCTTAGGATATATGGTTCTTATCCTAAGCCTCTTCGTTTTTAATTAACAGCAACCGCTGCTACAGCCGCCGCCTCAGCCACTGGGCTCTTCTTCTTCTCCGTTTAACGCTCTCATGATGATTAAGTTAACCGATTTCATGATACTTTCAAAATTCTTTTCTGCTTCCATATAATCGAAAATTTTAGGATTGCTCTGCATTTTTGCTTCAAGCTCAACAACGGCAGTTTTTTGCTCTTCAGTAAGCTCTTGTCCCTGCATTTGAGCCGCATAAATATCCTTTTGTTTGTCTTGAAATTCTTCAATTATTTTTTTCGCTTGCTCATCGCTAAACATAGCGATTTCTTTTTCTCTGAATTCAGCTATTTCTGCTGATTCAGTGATGGCCTCAGCCAATGCTCTAGCTTTTTCTAAAATATCTGACAAGACAGTCACCTCCATATTTGATAAAACTTACTTCTAGCTTTAAAAGCCCAAATCCTTCTCTTCTTAGAAACTTTATTAAAAAGAGATCAACAGAAAATTACTCTATTGAAATTTCACCTTCTAAATTATAGGGCTTACCCTCAGTGATTTTAACCGAGACAACTTTTCCAATTAGTTCTTCAGTCCCGGAAAAAATAACGATTTTGTTAGTTCTTGTTCTACCACTTAGCTTCTCTTTATTTGTTTTGCTAAATCCATCCACTAATACTCGGTGAATTTTCCCTTCTTCACTCTGGTTCCTTTTAAAGGTAATACTGTTTTGAAGCTCAACTAATCTTTGAATTCGAGCCTTTTTTTCTTGATCAGAAACTTGGTTCTCCATGTCTGCTGCGGGAGTACCACTACGCTTATTATAGATAAAAGTAAAGGCAAGATCATAATTGACTTTGCTTAAAACATCAAGAGTTTCCTGAAATTCTGCTTCAGTTTCTCCTGGGAAGCCAACAATTAAATCTGTTGAAATGGCAGCATTGGGAACGGCCTTTTTAATCTTAGCTATAAGTTCTAAGTATTGTTTCTTAGTATAGCCACGATTCATTGCTTTTAAAATATTATCACTACCAGCCTGAACCGGTAAATGGAAGTACTCACACACATTTTTTGAGTTGGCAATTACCTCAATTAACTTATCGGAAAAATCTTTCGGGTGAGAAGTCATATACTTTATTCGGGGTACACCTTCAATTTTATCTAAATCCGTCAGTAGATCTGCAAAATCATAAGGCTCTGAGAAGTCTTTACCATAGGAATTTACGTTTTGACCTAACAGGGTAATTTCTTGATAACCTTCACTAGCTAACTTCTGTATTTCTTCAATTATGCTTTGAGGTGCTCGACTTCTTTCCCGGCCTCGAACATAGGGAACTATACAATAAGTACAAAAATTGTTGCACCCGTACATAATTGTGACCCAGGCTTTGATGCCTTCTTCTCTTTTTACAGGAATTTCCTCAACAATGTCAGCTTGCTCAGACCAAACTTCAATAATTGTTGAACCACTCTCTCGAACTTGATAAATAAGTTCAGGTAAGTTATGAATGTTATGAGTTCCGAATAACAGATCAATATGAGACAATCTTGTTTTTAATTTATCTGCCATGTCCGCCTGTTGAACCATACAACCGCAGACTCCAATAATTAAATCAGGTTTTTTTTGTTTCAATCTCTTTAACTCACCAAGATGTCCGATCACCTTGTTTTCGGCGGTCTCCCTAACACAACAGGTGTTAAATATAATAATATCCGCCTCATTTTCACTGTCAGTCTTTTCATATCCCATATTCTCAAGCATACCAGCTAATCTTTCAGAGTCATTACTATTCATCTGGCAGCCATAGGTTTTAAGCAAATACTTGCTAGACATTCTGTTCACCTCATAACGAAAATTATACCCCAAAAAACAAAAGTTATTATATCATGTATGATAAGAAAAGGGAAATTTACCGAATTCCCCTTTTAATCTATCTTTTGTATTTGATTATCAGAATCTTCCGGAGAAAAAGTTCCTGTAGGATATTGGTTTTTACACCCAGGGCAAACCCACCAATTTTCTTTCAATTTGATAAGCTCATTTTTACAATTAAAACACTTCATACTATCACCTCGTTATAAGACGTCTTACATTATGATAACCTAAACTGAGGTAAATAAATCGCGAACAAAAAAACCCCCTAGAAATGTCTAGAGGGTTCACTCCGCTCTTGCTATTAAATTAGTCTTAGTATTAAATCTTCTCAGCTATATCTCTTGCCACGACTATCCCTGTTACAGAGGCCTGCATTAAACCCCTAGTTATGCCTGCACCATCACCAATTGCATAAAGGTTAGTAATGTCAGTCTCAAAGTTATCTTGGACTTTAACCTTAGAAGAATAGAATTTCACCTCTACACCATAGAGTAATGTATTTTTAGAATACATCCCAGGCGCAATACTATCAAACGCTTTTAAGGTTTCGGTGATCGAGGTCAAATACCTTTGTGGTAAAACGTAACTTAAATCACCGGGCACAGCGCCCTTCAGGGTTGGCACAGTCGTAGATTTTCTCAATCTGTCATAGTCAGTACGACGGCCTTTAATTACATCGCCTAACCTCTGTACCATAATTCCACCGCCGGTTAGCATATTTGCTAAGCGAGCAACATATTTACCGTACTCGATAGGTTCATTGAAAGGCTCAGTAAATCGAGTAGAAACCAACAAGGCAAAGTTGGTGTTATTAGTTTTTAAGTTTGGATCACCATAGCTGTGTCCATTAACTACAGCTAAAGACCCATCATTATAATGCTCTTCAGATACAACCCCGCCGGGATTCATACAAAAGGATCTAACCCTATTATCGAAGGTGTCTGAATAGTAAACTAGTTTCGCTTCATATAGATCTTTAGTTAAATGATCCATGATGGAGTTCGGTACTTCAACGCGGACTCCGATATCAACTTCATTATTGGAGGTCTTAATGCCTAATTTTTTAGTTTGTTTTGACAACCATTCTGCGCCACCGCGACCAGGCGAAGCAATTACATAATCGGCATAAACTTCTTCTGAATCTTTTCCTTTAGATTGAAGTCTAACACCTTGGACTTTATTATCTTCTACGATGATATGCTCTACCGTTGTTAATTCACGAAACTCTGTGTTTGTATTGTTTATTAAATAAGTATACATTCCTTTTAGCACATCATAGGCTAACTCCGTACCTAAGTGTCTAACGGGACATGGAACCAACTGAATGTTATATTTAGAAGCTTCATACATTATGTCATCAACCTTGGGATTATTTCGACCAAACACTAAATCTCTCGCTCCAAAGTCAAGGTATACACTATCGGCATAGTTAATTAGTTCTTGTGCTTTTTCTTCAGACATATACTCTTTAAGTCTGCCCCCAACTTCCGGAGATAAACTTAATTTCCCGTCACTAAAAGCTCCTGCACCTGACCAACCAAAGGTAATCCCACAGGGCTCGCATTTACAACAGGTACCCGTCTTTCTAGCGGGACAAGCTCTTTTTTCAATATTTCTACCTTTATCCACAATTAAAATTCGTACCTTGTCATTAATTCTGGCTAATTCTAAAGCTGTAAATATGCCAGCCGGACCAGCTCCAACAATAATAACATTGTAGTCTTTCTTCATGTTACAATCAGCTCCTTAGTTCTGGAAGTTAGGATTCCCAAGCACCCTAAATATATTAACACGAATCTTTTTAGTTGTCTATATAAAAATGTTCGTGTGCTTATTTATTTGACTGTTCAAGAAGGAAAATGTCAGATGACCTCGAATTGTATTAGAGAATATATTTTAATGGCATATTTTGTTATTAGGAGGAACGGTAATGGAAAAGGAAATCATTAATATTAAGGGTACTAGAAATGGTCTGGTAATCTTAGTTGAATCGGATAAAGATTTTAATGAATTGAAAACAAAGCTTAAAGAGAAGATTGTTTCATCCAAAGGTTTTTTCAAGGGTGCTAAGTTCTCTTTTAATCTAGATAAGTCTATCCTCTCCGTTGATAAAGAAAAAGAGTTGGAAGCTATTTGTCGTGAACATGGGTTAATTCCAAGTGAAAAGGAAATAGGGCTGATCCGCACTGCTGAGACTGAAGCTAAAAAAGAAGTTAAAAAAGATGTGCTTGGTACCAACGAGAACCCAACCCAGGCAAAAGTGATTCCCATTAGTAATACTAGAGACGATCAAACATTGTTGCTAACTACAAGCCTTAGGTCAGGCCAAAAGGTTAATTATGAAGGAAATGTTACTATCTTAGGTGATGTTAATCCCGGTTCTGAAATAGTAGCCACGGGAGACATTGTGGTGATGGGTACCTTAAGAGGTATTGCACATGCGGGAGCCACGGGAAACTTAGGGGCTATTATCGTCGCCTATAGATTAAAGGCTACTCAGATTCGAATTGCGGATAAAATTGGGCGTTCCCCCGATAATGAAGCTCAACAAACTTGCGAACCGGAAATTGCCTTTATCCAAAACAATCAAATCGAAATACAAACATATATACCTAACAAATTAAAGTTAGGATAATAATTACGTTGATAAATTTTGTTTATAAACCTTTAAAACCATCGGCTTTTAAACCGATGGTTTTAATTATGTTATTCTGCTTCCTCTAAAAGAATATTTAATTTCTTCCTACGTTGTTTCTCTTTCCGTTTCTGTTCCTTAACTTCAAGTGATAATGCACGATTCAGAGAAATTGCCATTAAAAACATGACTATGGCAAAAGGTAACGCCGCTACAATTGACGCAGTTTGTAATCCGTTTAGACCACCACTGATTAGTAAAGCTGCAGCAATAGATGATTGTAAAGCTCCCCATATTAATCTTGTGGAGATGGGTGGGTTAAGTGATCCTTTAGACGAAAACATGCCTAAAACAAAGGTTGCTGAATCAGCTGAGGTGATAAAAAATGTAATAATCAGTAAGGTTGCTAGAATCCCTAAAAAGTTTCCAAGCGGAAACTCAGCTAACGTAACAAAAAGAGCTGTGGTCATGTCATTATTAACCGCTTGGGAGATACCGGCGTTTTCAAAGATTTCAAAAAACAAAGCTGAACCTCCAAAAGTTGAAAACCAAAGAGCCCCAAATATAGAAGGGACAACAAGTACCCCTAATACAAATTCCTTGATAGTGCGTCCCTTTGAAACCCTAGCGATAAAACTCCCCACAAAGGGTGCCCAAGCAATCCACCAGGCCCAATAAAATAGAGTCCAACTGCCAATCCAAGTATCTTTAGTAAACGGCGTTAATCGAAAGCTCATGGGTATTATATTGCCTAAGTAACTACCGATAGTTGTAGTAAAAGAATCCAAAATAAAAGATGTAGGACCAACAGCAAAAACAAATAATAATAAACCTACCGCAAGAGCCAAGTTTACATTGCTAAGTATCAAAATACCTTTATTAAGTCCTGTACTAGCGGAAATCATATACAGTATGGTGACTATTAAAATTATTACTAACTGACTAGTGATATTGCTAGGGATACCAAGAACGTAAGATAACCCCCCACTAATTTGTAACGCCCCTAATCCTAAGGAGGTAGCTACTCCAAAAACCGTGGCAATTACGGCTAATATATCTATAGCAGTTCCTATCGGTCCTCTCGCCCGTTCACCCAATAAAGGTATAAAAGTAGAGCTTATAAGGCCTGATTCCTTTTTTCTGAACTGAGCATAGGCAATTGCTAGTGCTACTATTGTGTATATAGCCCAAGGATGCAGCCCCCAGTGGAAAAATGAATATCTCAGAGCAAGTCTTGCTGCTTCGGAGGTTTGACCTTCTGCCCCCATGGGTGGAGTAAGGTAATGAAAAATTGGTTCCGCTACACCCCAAAAGACTAAGCCGATGCCCATGCCTGCAGAAAACAGCATGGCAAACCAAGCTATATTTGAATAATCCGGTTCATCATCGTCTTGACCTAACTTAATTTTTCCGTACGGTCCAAAAGCTAAATACAAGGCAAAACTAAGAAAGAAAAATGTTACAAATAGGTAAAACCACCCAAAGGTACCAATGGTAAATTGCAAGGCAGCATCTGCTGTTTCAGCCATTCGGTTAGGAAAAAGAAAGCCAAATACGACTACGATAGAAACAATAGCAACCGATATGTTGAAAACTGATCCCCTACCGTTTTCAGAATCTAAATTGTTCATATAAATCACCTCTTTAGACATTATAACTAATTATTATAATGCTATATTTTGTTTGAAAAAATACTCTTATTTGTCGCGATCTCCTCCTTATTGCTTTTTGCGCACAAAAAAGACATTATCAAAATGCGATAATGTCTCATGTCTACTATGAATATACTTTAGAAGTTCCCCTTTGCAACATCAGGTGCTTGTACTATCGTAAAGTGTCTAGCTAGAACTTTTATTGTATTCAAACTTTGATCTTCGGTACCTTGTAAATGGCATTTTTCTTGTTTCAATACTCGAACGTATTCAATAATTTCCTCTGTAATTCTTTCTCCCGGGCAAATTATTGGGATTCCCGGTGGATAAGCCATTATCATCTCTGCACAGATTTCACCATTTGACTCCTCAAAAGGAACCTTCTTGGTTTTACTATAAAAAGCTTCTTGTGGAGAAACAATTAGTTCGGGAGTTTCAGGCACTGTTGTATCTAGTTTGGTGACATTTTTAATAGTCTGTTTAGACGCTATATCTTTTAAAGCATTAATTAACGGCTCTACTGTTTCGCTATTATCTCCAATAGAAAATAAGAACAACAAATTGTGCAGATCTGCTAGCTCGACTTGGATACCGTATTCTCTTCTTAAGATAAATTCAGTATCAAAGCCTGATAAACCTAAACCTCTGAGGCTTAAGGCAACTTTAGTAGGGTCCCAGCTAAAGCAACCGGGTACACCAACAATTTCTTCGCCGACAACAGTCAAGCCTTCCACCTGGTTTAACTTTTGCCTAGTTTCCTCGGCTAGAGCAACAGCTTGAGCCACCATTTCCCTACCCTGAGTAACCATCTGCTTTCTAGCTACATCAATCGACGATAAGAGTATATAAGAAGGGCTTGTAGTCTGAGTTAAATTCAGCACTGCCTTTACCCTTTTAGCTTCAACTAATCCTTCTTTTAGCATTAAAACTGAACTCTGAGTTAAAGAACCGCCCAACTTATGAGTACTGACAGCACTTAGGTCTGCTCCTGCCTCCATGGCCGATATAGGTAAATCGGGATGAAAGGGTAGGTGCGCACCATGAGCCTCATCAACCAAAACAGGCACATCGTAGGAATGTGATATCTCTACGATTTTTTTTAAGTCCGAGGCAAAGCCGTAGTATGTTGGATTAATGATAAACACAGCTTTGGCATCTGGATGTTTTTTTAGGGCTTCTTGAACCACTTCTGGCGTGACTCCAACAGCAACCCCTAGATATTCATTGATTTCCGGTTGAACATAGACGGGAATGGCACCACTTAGAATTATTGCACCTATGGCTGATTTATGGGCATTTCTTGGTACAATAACTTTATCTCCAGAGCGACATACACTCATAATCATAGCTTGAATACCAGAGGTAGTTCCATTGACTAAAAAATAGGCGTGGTCTGCTCCGTAAGCTTTTGCAGCTAATTCTTGAGCTTCTTTGATAACATCAAGCGGGTTACATATATTATCTGTACCATCAAAACAAGTCAAATCAATTGAGAGTACATTTTCTCCAACGAATTCTTTAAACTCTTGTAAACCTCTTCCTTGTTTATGGCCCGGTACGTGGAAAGGAATTGTTCCTTCATCTACATATTTGCGCACTGCATCAAATAAAGGAGTCTTATTTTGAAAATCGTCTACCATCGCCTATCACTCCCTCCTATGGTTTAAAAACAATAAGATTATTACACCATAAATTGAGGGAATTTGCAATACATTTTTTTAACTGATTTTCTTGGTTTTTTGAACTTCCTGTTTGATTAAATCTACAAGCCCTAGATGGTTGATTTTTAAGCCTTTGGACTGCAAATAGTCAAAGAGGACAAAGAAATCGGTGAAATACTTTTGCAATTGCTCAAGTTCTTCTGGGGTTAGACTTAACTCATAATCTTCAACTTTTCTAAAAAAACCGACTCTGTAAGGTGTTCCGTCACTTAGTTTACGTTCCGTTTGATAGTTTAAAATTTCTCTAAGGCTAATAGCCCCTGTTTTAATTATGTATTCACTTAACTTGAGGTTATCCTGGTTACTTGTTAAGTTCTGATGAATAAAGCCCTGGAGGTAAGGTGCTAACTCTTTTCTTAAGGTAGTACGAACCTTTTCTTGTTCGAGGCGAAGTTTCTCTTTTCTTCGCTTTTCAATTCTTTGCTGTTTTAAACGCTGTTCATCAAGCCTGTCTTGGTCTGTGCTCTTATTAAAATCAAATTCTTCTGCCGTTTTCTTTTTGTTTCTATGGTTTACATAGAGAACAAAAGCTATGAGAATAGAAGCTACCGCAAACAAACTACCTACAAACCATCCCATCTTTCCAACCTCCTATATATTATAAGTCTTGGCTTCTATGGCCTGGTATATTTCCTTCCAATTCTTTTTTCTAAACACTAGCTTTGGTAATTCACGTTGATTATAAGGTGCATCAAACAGCAATACGGGAATTCCGATCTGAGATATTGACAGAGCATTTTCAATTGAGTCTTCGATAAATAAATCAATGTTATTGGTCTTACAATAGTCGGCCTTATCCTGAAAATTTGTAAATATTATTTTATGGTAGGGAATTTGGTGACAGTCGAGCCAACTTTGCGTCATTACTTTATATTCTTCAGGTCTGGCTGTAATTAAGTAGATTTCGTGCTGTTTGCTAAGTGTTAATAGGGTTGCCTGTGCTTTTTCGATGGGAGCCAAATTACATAGTAAGAGTTGCTGGTTCGTTCGGAAAAATCTGTCCATCTCTTCCCACGGCACTTCATATACATCTTCAAATTTATAAGCGAAAATATCTTCTCTCCGCTTATTTTGGTTAAAATATTGATTCATTTCCTTAACCCAGGTGGTTAAAACGTCTGCTAAAACGCCATCAATGTCAATTCCAATTCTCATTTTTTTCTCCTCATTTTCTTAGTGTCAGAATAAGGATATCATGACCTTGTCCAGTTTATCAAGGAGTATTATTTCTTGTATTTTGTAGAAAATAAAATTGGTGTCAATATTTTAATAAACAAGGGGGAATTTGTTTGAATCACAAATCAGTAGCTATTAGTCCGATTCCTAGTCACGTTGGTGAGCATGTATCTATAACTTATAATGGTATGCTGAGTGGTGCAGGTGCCGAAGAAGTTTGGATCCACGCGGGCTACGGGCAAGGAGAATGGGAAAGTGTCCATGACTATCCCATGTTTAAAATGGGTGATCAATGGAGCCAAACCGTTAAAATCGATAATTCAGGGCAGTTCAATTTTTGTTTTAAAGACGGTGCGAGTAACTGGGATAATAACTATGGTTTAAATTGGATTTTCAGGATAGCAAAGTAACGAAGATAAGAGTCTTAATAACACCGGTAGACGAGATTAGGGTAGGAGCAAAGTAGCTCTTACCCTAAAAATTTTTGTATAACCGGCCCTAATTTTCTAAATTCAATTAAAAATGCATCATGACCATGCGGCGATTCTAATTCCCAATAATTGGCCTCTTTGCCCTTTTTCTTAAGTGTAGCTACAATTTCTTGTTGCTGATAAGTAGGAAACAAAATATCAGTACTAATACCAATCATCAAAGTGTTTGCCTTAATAGCATCTAAAGCTATATCATAGGACGGATACCCTCTACTTACATCGTGCAAATCCATGGCCTTTGTCAAATATAAATAACAGTTAGCATCAAACCTTTTTACCAGAGCCCTACCATGATAATGCAAATAGTCTTCAACTTCAAATTTACTATCCATTGTAAAAACTTTTTCTTCATCTCCTTGCCTTACATTCCTACCAAAGCGTTCATTCATAGAGATATCACTTCTATAGGTAATCGTAGCTAGCATTCTCGCTATCGCTAATCCTTGTGAAGGTCCCGGATAAGGATAGTAGTTGCCCTGTTTCCACTGGGGGTCATTCACTATTGCCTGTCTACCAACCTCGTTGAAGGCTATGGCCTGCGGATATAACCTACCACAAGCACCAATGCTAATAATCTTATCCATGAACTCAGGAAAACTAACAGCCCATTGGAGGACCTGCATTCCGCCCATAGATCCCCCAATCACAGCATAAAGATGTTTGATACCTAACTGGTCCAAAAGTTCCTTCTGGACCATAATCATATCTCTGATAGTTATTATAGGGAAGCTCATCCCGTAAGGTTTCCCTGTTTGAGGATTAATAGAGCATGGACCTGTTGTACCATAACAACTACCTAAGATATTAGGGCTAATAATAAAATACTTACTTGTATCTATTGCCCTGTTTGGCCCAATTATGGGGTCCCACCAGCCTTTTTCCTGGTCATCAGGGAAATACTTACCCCCGGCGTGAGCATTTCCAGTTAACGCATGAAGGAGTAAGATAACATTGCTTTTATCACTATTTAATTCCCCATAGGTCTCAAAGGTTACGTTAATGGGTCCCAAGGTTTGTCCACCTTCAGTTCTCAGGGGAGTTGCAAAAATTGTCCTGGTGCCTTGTTGGGCTAGTACTTCCATCGTTATCACCGTTCTATTGCTGACTCTCTGTCAAACCAAGGTTTAAATCCTCTATTAAATCGTCAATATTTTCAATACCGATAGAGAGTCTAATTAGCTCATCTGTAACTCCAGTACTTCGACGCTCTTCTGTAGTCAATTGCTGATGTGTAGTACTTGCAGGGTGAATGACTAAAGATTTGGCGTCCCCTATGTTAGCAAGTAGAGAGAACAGCTCGACACTGTTAATAAACTTTCTTCCGGCAGCTAGTCCACCCTTAATACCAAAGGTTAATAACCCCCCTGCCTTGCCTCCTAAGTACTTCTGAGCTAAGGAGTACGCTGAACTATCTTCTAAGCCAGGGTAATTAACCCATTCTACCAAAGGATGTTCCTTTAAGTACTCTGCTATTTTTACAGCATTTTCGCAGTGTCTATCCATTCTTACATGTAAAGTCTCCAAACCTTGTAACAATAAAAAGGAATTAAAGGGACTGATACACGAGCCCATATCTCGTAATAGCTGAACCCTTGCTTTAATGATATAAGCTAAGGAACCAAAACTTTCGGTAAATTTTACCCCGTGATAACTTGGATCGGGCTCTGAAAGTCCCTGAAACTTTCCATTATCCCAATTAAATTTACCAGAATCAACGATTACGCCCCCTATGGCTGTACCATGTCCACCGATAAACTTAGTTGCGGAATGAACTACTATGTCTGCACCATACTCGATGGGTCTACAAAGATAAGGTGTTGCTACTGTATTATCTACAATCAAAGGAATTCCATGGTCATGAGCAACCTGAGCAATTACCTCAATATCGGGAATGTCTAGCTTAGGATTGCCTAACATTTCCACATATAAAGCTTTAGTATTTTCTGTGATTGCTTGGGCAAAATTACTAGGTTCTTTAGGATCAACAAACTTTACCTTAATACCTAGTTTAGAGAATGTGTGGGCAAACAAGTTGTAAGTACCACCATAAATGCTGTTACCGGAAATGATTTCATCACCTGACCCCGCTATGTTTAAAATTGCCGTTGTTATAGCTGCTTGGCCTGATGATGTGGCGAGGGCCCCAACACCTCCCTCTAGTGCTGCTATACGTTGTTCGAAAGCATCCTGTGTAGGATTCATAATCCGAGTATAAATATTGCCAAATTCTTTTAGGGCAAATAAATTGGCTGCATGTTCTGCGTCATTAAATACAAAGGATGTGGTTTGATAAATAGGTACTGCTCGCGATCCCGTTACAGGATCTGGTTTCTGACCTGCATGAACAGTTAAGGTTTCAAACTGCAGTTTCTTTTCGATACTCATAATTTTTTGGCCTCCTAGTTAGTTATACTTTTATTTTAGTTAGTTTGTACATTACTATATGCGAAAAAACCTCTTCACTAGGAAGAGGTTTTAAAAACTTTACTCTCCCTTATCTACCAGGAAAAACCTGTAGGAATTGGCACCATTGCAATAAATTGCCGGTTGCCGGGTTTCATCGGGCCCAGTCCCTCCACCTCTCTTGATAAGAGTACATTATTCAATTTTTAATATATAACAACTATATTATCATGGTACATTTTGGATGTCAATAAAATATTCCAGGCAAATATGATGTCACATTAGGTATAAATGTGTAATAAAATAAGTTATACTTCTTTAATTAACACTAATTTGATATGATTATTGTTATTTGACATAATATATAAAGGCTGAGGTGATTATATGTTTTCAACAATGGATATTAGTAATCTAGATTTAACTATCCGGCTAGTAATAGCGTTAATAGCAGGTTCTGTGATTGGTTTTGAACGGACTAGAGCCAAAAAGCCTGCAGGAATCCGAACTCATGCTCTAGTATGCATAGCCTCTGCCAGTATAACCATAATTTCTGCCTATGGCGTAGGCGAGTTTGCCCAAACCAGGACTATGGACCCATTAAGGTTGGCCGCTCAAATAGTTTCCGGTATCGGTTTTTTAGGAGCCGGTGTAATTTGGAAAGCCAGCCAAGGAGAAATCCGAGGACTGACCACCGCTACAAATATTTGGGCTGTTGCCGGAATAGGAATTGCTGCCGGTCTTGGTCACTTTTACCTAGTTTTCTTAACTGTGGTCCTATTAAAACTTGCCTTAAAAATTGCTAGGATCCTAGAGTTCTTCGGTCTAATCGTTTATGATGATAATGTTAAATGTAGTAAATTTGATCTTGATGATGATGGAAACCTCGACTAACTTACATAAGCTCTTTCATTTTAAAAATAACAAAACTAGCTAAAAAAGCATAGTCTTCTGTAGGTAAGTAGGCAGCTGCTGATCCGTCGAATAAAATATTACCTGATGCTGGGAACTCCTCATCCTCTTGCCTAATAACGTAAGTAATCGGTATTCGAGGCAACACTTCAATAGTTACGCTAGCGTCGCCTAATTTCTCCACCTGAGCCCCAAGTTGTTTAGCCGCATTTAGGAACTTGTCCAGATCACTGGCAAATAGATTAAGCATTGGCTTAATTGTTCTTTTGGTAAAAGGATCAATGTAAATGAAACCATCCGGAAGCTCCTTAAAAGAGATCCATTCCTTCTTAATTGAATCCCCCTGGGCTTTTGCTAGGTAATGGAGTAAGAGAATCTGCAAGTGCAAATTTACCTCCTCACCTGCTTCTGTTGTGATTTTTGCAGTAGGATATTCGACCAAGTATGTTTCTTGCAAATATCTTATTTCGAATAGGCTCTTTGGTGCAAGATATTTGCAGCCACTAAGTTCCGCCATTTGGGCAGGATCCTTACGGGAGAATTCTTCAATTGCCTTCTCTAAGGTTAGATCAAGATTATAATTTGCCATGTTTTCCTCCATTCTTTTACTGAAAATCCTAAAATAATTTTTATATTTTATTCTCTATTTAAATAGCTTAATCCTGCATTGTGACTTTTATAACAACTTAGAAAGTTTATAATAGAAAAAATTATAGGGAAGCCTGATTAGGCTTCCCCTTATATTTAAACTTGGTTATATCCCTCCTTAGAGTTACTTCAGCATCCCTCGTCACAATGGGCAACTCCCGGAATCATAACTCGCTTTAAACTAGCTGTTTTATCACCTCCCTTACTCAAAATATATGAGAATCTTCTTACAAATATGCTTATTAGTCATAGGTAATATATAGCAAAAAACAGGATGATAATCATCCTGTTTAGTATTATATCTATTAATTTTAGCAATAATCCTTAAGTTAATTCTCCAAGTGCTGCTGATGCTATGTTATAGGAATGGTCGCCAACTCTTTCGAGGTTACTGATTACTTCTAGGAAAATTATACCTGCAGGAGTAAAGCAACTACCTTCGTTCAAACGACCAATGTGACTCTTTCTTAAGTCTTTTTCCATTTTGTCAATATGATCATCATAGGCTTTTACTTCTTTTGCTAATACTTCATCGCCATTTTGTAGAGCGATTAAGCTCCTTTCAAAAGCACCTTCTACATCTTTAGCCATAATCCTCAATTCCTCAAGAGCTTGCTCTGTAAATGGCAACTTATGACTAATCTTATATTCTGCTAATTCAGCAATATTTGAACCGTGATCACCAACACGTTCAATATCATTAACCGTGTTCAAAAGGATAGCCAATTTAGTAGAAAGTTCAGGTGACAGTCGTTTCTGAGACAAGGCTACTAGGTACTCCGTGATTTCGGCTTCTAATTGATCGACAACATTCTCTTTCTCCTGCGCTAATTTCAGAAGCTTTTCATCATTCTTTAAGAATCCCTCAACAGAGTCTTGCAGAGTTTCCTTGGCCAGTTGTCCCATTCTATTCAACTCTTTAGTTGCTTGACCTAAAGCCACAGAGGGGTTAATTAACAATCTTTTATCTAAATATTTAACACCGTATTCCACAGTTTTTTCTTCGCCGGGAATTAATTTTGTAATTAGTAAAACTAAAAGTCCTATAAAAGGAAGTTGAATGATGGTATTTGAAATGTTAAATAAAGTATGAGCATTGGCTATTTGCCTTGCCACATCCCCGCCGATGGCTCCCACTACCCAAGTTACAAACGGCAGTAATAATAGGAAAATTATTGTTCCTATTATATTAAAGGTAACATGGGATAACGCCACTCTTCGGGCATTAATACCAGTACCAATACTAGCAAGTACAGCAGTTATTGTTGTACCGATATTATCACCAAAGAGAATCGGTAATGCATTTCTGATATCAACTAGCCCTTCAATGGCTAAGGTCTGCAAAATGGCAATAGTTGCAGAGCTACTTTGAACCACAGCAGTAAGAACTGCTCCCGTTAAAACCCCTAAAATTGGATTATCGGCAAAGGACGACATAAAATTAACGAATTCAGGTAGTGATCTTAAAGGTTTCATGGCATCAGACATAATATCCAAACCTAGGAATAACAAACCAAAGCCTATAATAATTTGTCCAATGTACTTTCTGTTTTTCCTTTTAGAAAGGAAATTTATGGCTACACCAAGAGCCACCGCAGGAAGAGCATAGTCTGTTAGCTTAAAGGCAATTAATTGGGCAGTAATGGTAGTACCAATGTTGGCTCCCATGATTACTGCAACAGCTTGTCTAAGGGTTAATAATCTGGCGTTTACAAAACCAACCGTGATTACTGTAGTGCCACTACTACTTTGCAAAATGGCCGTAACTAACGCACCGACAATAACTCCCATGATAGGATTACTAATGAGTTTCTCTAAAACTTTTCTCATTTTGTCCCCGGCAGCATTTTGGAGGCCATCTCCCATTTTATTCATGCCTAGTAGAAAGATTCCCAGTCCGCCCAAAAAGGTAAATAACATCTCAAGATTCATAAAGTCCTCCTATTTTGCCAAAAATTCCCTATATTTTGCATACCTTAATAATTATAACATAAAAGATAATACTTGTATCTTTTTGAGCTTAAATTTAACATAATTTTAACATTACTAAACTAAGTATAATCTTCCCCTGAACACTTTATACTAATAAGGATTCCAATTCTAAAAACTAAATTATGAAAGGAGCTTGTTGTTACTATGATGAACATGAACGATGTAAAAGCTGCAGATTTAAGTGATGAGGAACTACAGAATATTATGTCCTTAGAAAAGGATATTAATAAGCAGGGACAGAAGGAAGTTTACGTATTAGCCTTCGAAAAGAAGTAAGCGGCTATGGTTAAAAAATTTACTGCTAATTTAATCCCTAGAATGAATTTTTCACAGGATCTTGGGATAGACTTAGGCACTGCAAATACCCTTGTCTTTGTTAAGGGAAAGGGCATTGTAGTTCAAGAACCATCCGTTGTTGCCATGCAGATACGTGCAGGTACTGTCTTAGCTGTAGGTAACGAAGCCAAAGAGATGATTGGTCGGACGCCAAGTAACATTATTGCTATCAGGCCTTTAAAGGATGGAGTAATTGCTGATTTCGAAACAACAAAAAGTATGCTTAAATATTTTATAAAAAAAGCACTAAAGGGCTCCACTCTTTTAAAACCAAGATTATTAATCAGTGTTCCCCTAGGTATTACTCAAGTAGAGCGTAGAGCCGTAGTAGAAGCTGCCAAACAGGCAGGTGCAAAGGAAGCGTATACAATCGAAGAACCTGTTGCCGCCGCCATTGGAGCTGGTCTTCCCGTCAGTGAACCTATCGGTTCTATGGTGATAGATATAGGTGGGGGAACTACGGAAATTGCTATTCTTTCCTTAGGTGGCGTCGTGATCGGTAAATCCTTACGAGTTGGCGGAGATGAAATTAATGAAGCCATTATCAAGTATCTAAAAAAAGAGTACAGCCTTGATATCGGCGAAAGAACGGCGGAAAAAATTAAAATCTCCATTGGATTCGCTGCCGACCCTGATCCTAACTTGCTTTACCAGGTCATAGGCAGGAATTTAGCCACAGGTATGCCTGTCAAAATCGACATCACTGCTCTAGAGATTTCTCATGCCATAGCAGAACCTATAAATGCTATTTTAGAGGCTATAACAGCTACTCTTGAACAGACTCCCCCTGAATTGGCAGCCGATGTCATGGACAGAGGAATACTTTTAGCAGGAGGCGGAGCTCTTTTAAGAAATTTAGATCTTATAATTTCACGAGTAACCAGCATTCCTGTTACTGTGGCAGAAGACCCATTAACCTGTGTGGTTCGGGGTACAGGATATGCAGTTCAAGATTTAGATTACTTAAAAAGAATTGCAACCTAAGAAAGAAGGCCTACTCTAGGCCTTCTTTCTTTCACTATAAGAGTTCTTTAGTTAATTTTCTCTTAGTTTGTCCGCATGATGGGTAAGCTTGGCTTTTCCGAAATACTCATAAAAACCCATTAATATTAAAAAAACTCCAAAGATTTTTTTAAGAACTTCCGGTGAAAATCTGCTAGCGATAGTGGCTCCAATAATTGCTCCTGTGATACTTCCAATCATTAATAGAGAGGCTAGTTTAAATTTAACATTTCCTGCCCGATAATGAGTAATTACCGCAACTAAGGCCGTGGGAAGAAAGGAAGCTAAGGAAATTCCCTGAGCCATATGCTGAGAAGTTCCTATAAAAAAAATTAAAGCGGGAACTAATAAGGTTCCCCCTCCGATAGCTAAACCACTCAAGATCCCTGATAAAAAACCAATTATTAGTATAAGCATCTATAACACCATCCTTAGCCCTGCTAGGATCATAAATGTGGCGAAGATTTTTTTTAGGGTGTTCGCAGGTATTTTGGTCATCAGTTTAGCACCCAGGTAGCCTCCAAACATGCCAGCAGAGGCTACCTTTAATGCTAACATAATATCCAAATTATTATTAAATCCATAGATTATAGTGCTTACTAAAGCTGTGGGGAAGATTATAGCCAAAGAGGTACCATGAGCCTGATGCTGTTTGACGCCCAATAAAAATACCATTGCGGGAATTGCAATGGTACCTCCGCCAATACCCAATAAGCCGTTCACTAAGCCTGTCACAACTCCTATGGCAAAAATTTGAGGAAAGTTTTTTATCCCTAACATTAGCTACTCCTTCAATTGAGGTTCTAGCGGCATATTAAGATTATTTACAGTTGAAGCCAAATTATACTATTGAAAAATAGCATCTATTTCCTTTCTGTTTATTGACTCTTTCTCAAGTAATAGATAAGCTATCTCTTCTAATTTGTTATTATTTTTTATTATTACCTCCTTAGTGTTTTGATGACATAATTTTATGATTTCTCTGACTTCTTTTTCGACTAAGTCGTCTAGATTTTGATTCCATTTAGGATGAACAATTCGCACTCCTACTTCCGTACTCATACCGTACTTGCAAACCATGTCATAGGCTAACTCTGTTACCTTTTCTAAATCATTTTGGGCTCCGGTGGAAACATCTCTAAAAACTACTTCCTCTGCTACCCTTCCACCCAGAAAAACACAAATCTTGCTTAAAAGCTCCTCTTTAGTGGTTATAAACCTATCTTCTGAAGGTAACTGAAGAACATAGCCTAAAGCTTGCCCACGCGGAACAATAGAGATTTTTTCAACCACATCAGTGTTTAGCATTTTACCTACCAAGGCATGACCTGCTTCGTGGAACGCAATGACTATTCTATCTCTTTCAGTAAGCATGGTATTTTTCTTCTCTAAGCCTGCAATAACCCTTTCCAAAGCACTGTCAAACTCATCAGAGCTAATGACTTGTTTTTTCTTTCTAGCTGCTAAAATCGCTGCTTCATTTGTTAAATTAGCCAAATATGCCCCTGTGAGTCCATGAGTCTTTCTGGCTAATTGAATAAGATCAACGGATTTATCTAGTGGTTTGTTTTTGGTATGGACCTTGAGTATGGCCTCTCTAGCCTGCATATCGGGTGGCCCTACATAAACATGACGGTCAAACCTTCCAGGCCTTAATAAAGCAGAATCAAGAATATCAAGACGATTAGTTGCGGCTATTACAACCACTGTTTCGTTGGAGTTAAAACCGTCCATTTCAACTAAAAGTTGGTTTAAAGTTTGGTCTCTTTCTGAATTTCCTTCCTCATTTCTACTTCTTCCAACGGCATCTATTTCATCAATAAAAATTATGCTGGGTGCTTTCTTTTTGGCATTAGAGAAAATATCCCTTATTCGTGACGCACCTACCCCGACATACTTCTCTACAAAGGTTGAGCCGCTAGTTGCAAAGAAGGTAGCCTTGGCGTCCGCGGCGATCGCCTTTGCTAGTAAAGTTTTCCCAGTACCAGGAGGACCATAAAGTATTACCCCTTTTGGAATCTTCGCACCTAACTTTTTAAAAGGTTCCGGTTCTTTTAAAAATAGTGATATTTCTTCTAATTCTTCTTTTACCTCTTCTAACCCTGCGATATCGCTAAAGTCTGTGTTTGACTGTTCTGGCTTAAATTCATAATTGGATGAATCTTTACTAGAAAGTGCTGCCTCGGGACTCTTGCGAGGTATTAGATAAATAAAAGCAAAAAAAGCACCGAATATAGAAATTAGTAATAATAAGCTTCTGGAATTGTCAACTCCGTCTGTTGCCACTTCAACAGGAATGTTCTTTTCCTTAGTTAGTTTGACTAATTGATCTGAGGATGTATCAAATCTAAACCTTTGATTTTGCGTGGTGTACCCCGTAATAACTATTTCGTTATTTTCAATTTTTCTCCAATCTATTTCTTTAATTTCATCATTCTTTAGTTTAACTTTATAACTATTTTCATTTAAAATGATAGTTTCTACATAGGCATAATCATCAGTGTTAGCAAGCTCAGATTCTGTACCGCTACTTTTAGCCGGCCATAAACGAGAAATACTAAAGATGAAAAAGATCAACAAGAAAAAGGCACCCGCTTTTTTCCAATTAACTTTATCCCTCATCATGCTCCCCCCACCTTATTAGCCTGTCCCTACCAGGTTGTAGTTTTTCGTATTATATCTTATTCTGTTGAGGCTAATTAATTACTATTATAAAAAATTACCCTGTTGGGAATATCTGTAAATACGCTTGTAGTATTTGTCTACTGGTCAGACCAATTTTCATAAATTTTTTTCTCTTATTCTTTTTTATCTTAGTTTCTATTTCTTGCTTTTGTTTTGCCCTTGTAAATTAAGTGTCTTCCTGGTACTTCTAATATGCTTTTTCATTAATTTTACAGCCATTTTATCATCACGTAATTTCATTGCCTTTAATATTTCTTTGTGTTCTTCTAAACTGTCGATGGATTTTGTATAGTCAGTCAAAGTTATCTCTCTACTTTTACTTAACAAATCTCCGAGCATTACACCTATTTTCTCCAAAGCTACATTATGGGTTGCTTTCAAAATAAGATTGTGAAAATCATCATCTCCTTTTAAGCCCTTGTCACCTGATTCAATTTCTGTTTTCATATACTCAAGAGCTTTGGACATCTCAGCAAATTCTTCATCCGTACCTCTTGTAGTTGCTAATCTAGCGCTTTCGACTTCGAAAATTTCTCTCGCCTCAAGTAGATCTAAAACTATTTCGCTCTCTCTGGTAAGCATTTCAGCCATTGACTTGGTTAGAGGTGCTAGATCTACTTCTTTAATATAGCATCCATCTCCAACCCTTGTTTCCAAGTAACCCATCATTTCAAGAGAACGTAGTGCTTCTCTGACTGAGGTTCTACTTACATTTAGCTGTTCCGCTAGTATTCTTTCGGGAGGAATCTTGTCACCTACATTCAGAACTCCATTGGCAATCATTTCCTTTAATCTATCTACAATGTTTTCATATAATCTGCTTTTTTTTATTGGTTCTAACATCTGTTGCCCCTCTCAGTGGAAAAACTGATCCTGTTTAATGTATGTTATAGATATTATTTGAATAATTCGATAGTTGTTTCAAAAACCCTTCTTCTCTACTATATCTTTTCAGCCTTCGTTAAGTAGTAAAGTAGTAGAAAACCAATAATCACAAATAAAAACGTGAGCCCAATTTCAATAATTAATCTTTCCATCCGATTCACTCCCGAAAAATATCCTCACTAGTTTGTTACTAGTACTAATAGATACCCTAAAATAAGGAAAGTCTAGCTATAGCTAGACTAATTGCTTTCTTCTTTAATTGTTGCCGAAACTCTCCTTAATTTAATAAGAGTAAAAATTGCTAAGACAACGTTTATCAGACTAAAGATATAAAAATAATATTTAAACCATCCGGTAAAAACAAAGCCTAAACCGAACAAAAACAATGCAGACATAAGAAAGTTAAAGGGTTTTAGGGCATTTACTGGAACCTGCTCTTGATTCTCTCCTTGGGCAACGGTTGCAAGGTCCTTTTTAGATTTTTCCTTAGCCATTCGGGTTAATCTTTTTTGCTTATAGGAATTTACTTGCCTGTTAATGATAACAGTGCTTAAAATAGCCAAAATAACACTACCATAAAATTGTATTCCCAGCTGACTAAAAGTTATGGTTGCCAACACAAATATGGTAATCCTAACGGTGAAGTAGTCAATACCTTTGGCTAATTTACTCTTGTTTTCTTTTTTTTCAACTTGCTTCATAATATCACCCTGTTATTAAAAAATGTTTTCTAGCAAACAATATACACGACAACTAAATTATTGCCATATTATCCTAGTCTTAAACACTATTGATCCATTGGCTTTAAAAAGGGGGGGAAAGTTTGCCAACTATTGACGAGCTACTACGGCAGATAAATAAAGAAAGACGTGAAGCTGAGCAATATTACAATATGGCCAGCGAAATTCATGACAATCCAGATCTAAAAGATTTTCTTTATGAAATGGCGAAACATGAAGAAGAACAAGCTTTAGCTTTAGAGGAAAAAATAGAACATCTTCTTGAAGTTGAAAAATGGTAATCAAAAGGGCTTCTTGAAAAACTCAAGAAGCCCGAACATTTTACTCAATAACTGTAACTTTATTCATCTTGTCGCCTTGTTGAATGGCCCAAACTACATCTAAACTAGACAAATCCATAACTCTGCCAAAAACTGTATGCTTACCATCAAGATGAGGCTGCGGAGAATGACAGATAAAGAACTGACTGCCCCCGGTGTCTTTTCCTGCATGGGCCATAGATAAACTACCTGCTAAATTTTTATTTAGATTCCCTTGAGTTTCACATTTAATTGTGTAGCCTGGTCCACCGGTACCTGTACCCTTTGGACAGCCACCTTGAATTACGAAATTTGGGATTACCCGATGAAAAGATAGGCCATCGTAAAAACCTTCCTTAGCTAACTTAATAAAATTTTCAACAGTGCAGGGAGCGTCGGTGTCGAAGAACTCCAAATGAATATTACCTTTGTCTGTTTCGATTATTGCTTTTTTCATAGTCATATCCTCCATTCTAAAGTTTGCGATCTTTAGTATTATAACACTTTATGGAAATAAAAAATACATTGCCTTGGCAATGTATTTAAAAAATTCCATGGAATCTTATAAAATTACAAAGTTGGTTTGTTAGTAATAATATGAAAGTGATTTATTCCCTCTTGTAAATGATACTCCTTATTACATTCCGGACAGACTATTGAGTCCTCAAAGTTTAGTGAGCCTAACCTAAGACCGCAGCTACAGAAAACTTCTACTTCCTTGATAGCCTCTTTGACTTTCCTTTTACTTAAGGGGCTTGGGCTATTCATGATTACTTTAATGTTCATGCGGATAATAACCTCCAATATGAGTTTAATAATATTCTTATTCTCTCTTATGTTACAATATCCTCTATCGAATTGCAAATAGTTAAGGTGATGTTAAAAGCATATTCATTATTGGGTTAAGTTATTATTACTTTAAAAAATATTTTTCACTGTCTGTTCTAACTGAGTAAGGTTTCTACATTCATGCCCTTGACTACAATATTGTTGATACAGTTGCATAATACTATCTTCACTGTCCCAGGTTGCTTTAGGGGCAGGGTTTAACCATATCACCCGATGCGCGTCATCTTTAATCTTTTTTAGCTCCTCTAAACAAGGTGGTTGATAATTGCTTTTAGCATCTCCCAGGACTAAAAATGTAGTCTTTTTTGTAACTAGATTTGAAAAATGAAAGTTAAAGAAAGCTAAGCTTTGACCATAATCGGAAAAGCCGGTTTTTGAAAACTTACCATCATAGTAGATGGTCTTGATTGCTTCCTCTATGTCTTGCTTAAGGAAATATGGCGTAATTTCTTGAACAGTATCTACAAAAGCAAAGGATCTAACATCTACAAATCTACTCTGAATTGAGTAAACCAACTGGAGCATGAATTCACTAAAGAGACGGACGGAACCCGAAAGATCACAAAGAATAATGAATTGGGGCCGACTTGGCTTCTTACCCTTGTAAATTGGACAGATTGGCACACCGCCCGTAGACATTGCCTTTCGGATAGTATTGGAAAGCTTGATGGTTCCTTTTTTAGTCTTAACTTCTCTTCTCGAAACTCTTGTTGCCAACCTATGAGCAAGTTTGGTAATTTTCTTTTTTATTTCTATCGTTTGATTATTGGAAAGCTGAAAAAATTCTAGTTCGTTTAGGTCTGTGTTTTTTAAAATTTCTTCTAGGGCTTTGGCTTTAAATTTGTTTATTAATTCCAAATCTAATTGATTGTGTAAAAAAGCTTCTATCCCAGCTATTTTTTCTTTAATTCTCAGTTTTTCAACTTCATTGAAATCTGGCATTAATTTTTCCAGTTCGTACTCTCCCATCTTCCATTGGAGCTTGACCTTAATCTTTCTGATGACTTCCTTTCTGTCGGTTAAATCCTTTTCCGTGAGCTCTCCTACGTCTTTTATGCCTTGAATCACCAATTGCTCTAAATCCGATTCTAAGCCAAGTAAAATTGTTGTTACAAAGTTATTGCTTGGTGAGGAGCTACGCCCCTGACCGCTAGTTCCGCCATTACCTTGAGTACATTCTGAGTCAGTGCCAGCCATATTATTGTTCTGCCGGCCTTGGCATTGAACCTCATTTATTCTACTTCTTTCCTCATGATGCAGAAAAAACTCTTGGGTAAAGAAGAGATTGAAGAGTTTCTCATACAAAGAATCAAATTCATAATTCTTTATTAAAGTGGTCCTTAAGGTAGTATAAAAGGTCTGTTTATCCCACTGGATGTATTTTAGGGCCCTAAAACAATCTAAGGTTTCCACTAGGGAAACCTTAATACCGGCTTTACGTAATATCCCAATAAAGGACAAGATTTTTTCTTCCATAATGTTCTAACCTTTCTATATTCTAACTCAAAAGTAATCCGGGGACTCTAGGTTCAATCTTTTCAGTATCTTGTCGATACTTTATGATTACACTTAAGGTTTCTTGAACAATTTCAGGGCTTAGCTCTTGAACCCCTAGAACTAATAAAGTGTTAGCCCAATCTATTGTTTCAGAGATACTAGGTGCCTTTTTTAAGTTAAGCTTTCTGATTTGCTGCACAAATTTAACTATTTGGTCTGCCATAGTAGCTTTAATACTAGGCACCTTCATTCTAATTATTCTTAATTCTTGTTCAAGGCTAGGATAGTCTATATATAAGTGGAGACATCTTCTTTTCAGTGCATCACTAAAATCCCTATAATTATTACTGGTCAGAATGACTATAGGGATGGATCTGGCTTTAACCGTACCTATCTCCGGAATGGATACCTGGTAATCAGATAGAGCTTCTAGTAAAAAGCTTTCAAATTCCTCATCACTTTTATCTAACTCATCTATTAAGAGCACAACTGGTTTATCTGCTTGAAGTGCTTTTAGCAACGGTCTGGCCAAAAAAAACTCTTCGGAAAAAATACTTTCTTTTGTTTCTAACCAATCCTTGTTAGTCAAATGGTTAGATTGAATCCTCAATAATTGCTTTTGATAATTCCATTCAAATAAGGCTTTTGATTCATCTAGACCCTCATAACATTGTAGGCGGATTAATTCCGTATCTAACACTCTAGCTAAAACTTTTGCTAACTCTGTTTTGCCCACTCCGGCCGGGCCCTCTACCAACAGAGGTTTTTGTAATTTCATAGCTAAAAAGGCTACAGTTGTAGTTTGCTTGTCTGCAATATATTTCTCTAGTAATAAGGACTCTTGAAGTTCATCAATGCTTGAAAACACCTGGTTCATCTCCTGTATCTTAGTTCAAGTTTGCTGTAAATGATTGATACAATTCCTTATATTGGTTCCAATTGCACATGGTACTACCTTCGAGCCAAGCATGTAAATACTCTAACTTTTCCTGGCTGGGTCGATACTTAGCAAAAATAAGTCCAACATTATGGAAACTTACCAGATTATAAAGAACTTCAGAAACCAACTCATCTTCGAACTCATATTGTTCTTCTACTAATTTCTCATAGGCCCAGTCAGATACTTGTTCTTTTGTTAGTTCTCCGCTTAAATACTTATATAATATGCTTTTAACCATCGCTCGAGAAATCATACAGTTGCCCCCCATCCCCTTATTGCGAGAAACGCGTTGAAGTATAAAGAAATTATAACATGATTTATACAGATTTTCTAGTGAGTTGTTCAAATATTCAATAAATTAGAAATACTTTCATTCTATATATTATATGTTGTTAACTCTCATATTTGTTCAAAAAATATACATTCCTGAAGTTTATAAAAAAGGCCGGTGCTTAAGAACACCGACACTCTTTACTAGATACTGTAATTAGGCGCTTCTTTGGTAATTATGACATCATGAGGATGACTCTCTTTTAAACCGGCCCCTGTAATTTTAATAAATTTACCATTACTAATGAGATCATTAATATCGACAGTACCACAATAACCCATTCCCGCTCGTAATCCACCTACTAACTGATAGACTGTATCGGCTAAGGAGCCTTTGTAGGGCACTCTACCTTCAATACCTTCTGGAACTAATTTTTGTTCGTTTTCTTGGAAATAACGGTCTTTACTTCCTTCCTTCATGGCACCAATAGAACCCATACCTCGATAGACTTTAAAGGAACGTCCTTGGTATATTTCAATTTCCCCGGGACTTTCTTCAGTACCCGCGAATAAGCTTCCAATCATAACGACTTTTGCTCCAGCAGCGATAGCTTTCGGAATATCCCCCGAATATTTGATTCCACCATCTGCAATAATGGAAACACCATATTTGCTGGCTTCATTTGCACATTCAAAGATAGCTGTAACCTGTGGAACTCCAATCCCAGCTACGACTCTGGTAGTGCAAATTGAACCAGGTCCAATACCTACCTTGATAGCATCGGCACCGGCCTCGATTAAATCCCTAGTAGCCTCTGCAGTGGCTACGTTACCAGCTATTATATCTACCTCTGGATACTTATGCTTAATCATCCTAACAGCTTCAATAACACCTCTTGAGTGTCCATGGGCAGTATCCACGACAATTGCATCAACCTTAGCCTTAATTAAGGCAGCTATTCTTTGGTCCATATCAGCAGAAACACCAACAGCTGCAGCAACTACTAATCTTCCGTTAGAGTCACGTGAAGAATTAGGAAATTGACGGGCTTTTTCAAGGTCTTTAATTGTTACTAAACCTTGTAATTTGAATTCATCATCAACAATTGGTAATTTTTCAACTTTGTATTTTTGTAAAATTTCTTGTGCCTGGGCTAATGTTGTCCCAACTGAAGCCGTTATTAAATTATCTTTTGTCATCACATTTTCTATAGGTTGGTCGAAGTTTTTTTCGAACCTTAAGTCTCTATTTGTTAGAATACCTACAAGTTTTCCATTTTCTTCGATAATCGGGACTCCGGAAATTCTATATCTTTCCATGATGATTAATGCTTCTTGGATAGAATTTTCTTTATGAAGAAAAATAGGATCAGTTATTACACCGTGCTCAGATCTTTTAACCTTGTCAACTTCCATAGCTTGTCTTTCAATGGACATATTTTTATGTATTACGCCTATACCACCTTCTCTAGCCATAGCGATAGCAAGCCTAGATTCGGTTACTGTATCCATCCCGGCGCTGACTAAGGGAATATTAAGTTTAATCTTCTTAGTTAGGCTAGTACTGATATCAACATCTCGGGGTAAGACTTCCGATTTTGCTGGAATCAATAAGACGTCATCAAAGGTAAGTCCTTCTTTTACAAATTTTTCTTGCACAGTCAATTCCCCTCCACAGCTTTCTTAAAAGTATTTCCGATTATTATAGCATAGACATGTTAATTTTTCCAGCACTATTTCGGTATTCTGTTAAAATTTCCGAAAGGAAATATTAACAGAACCCTCGGATAATGCTTTGCGTAATTTATTTTTAATTATCTCCCGAATTGGTCTTCTGGTTACCGGGAGTAAAAGTATGAAACCAGTGGTATCGGTAAGTAAACCGGGTGTCAGTAGAAGTAGGGATCCTGCGAGAATCAAGACTCCGTCAAGCAATTGGTCTCCAGGCATGTGTCCCGTGCCTAACTGCTCTCTATATTTGTTAATTACAGCAAACCCCTCACGTCTAGCTAAAGTGACTCCCAGAAAACCCGTCCCGATAATTATCAGGATTGTGTAATAGATACCAATTACTTCCCCGAGTTTAAGCAATAATAACAACTCTGTAATAGGCACAATAGTAAACAGTAACAATAACCGAAAGAACATAACTTGGCCACCTCCATAGTAACGTAAGAACAAAGCCCTTACATTATTCTAAATTCACAACCTTTGACTGCACTAAATTGCCAAATTCATCATATAACATAAAATTTAGAGAATCTCGGTAAAAATCCCTTGTTGTTATTCGATAAACATGGAGAGAATTTTCCTCGCTTTTACCAATCAAGACCACTGAATAAGTACGATATTTTATATCTAAGACTCTCATATTATGAGTTATCAAATACATATTCCCTGTAGATGGCTCAGTGGAGTCTAGATTGTGCTTGATTTGATAATTCTCTAATCTAGTGCTTATTTCCTGCCAGTTGTTGGAGATATATAATCGCGGTTCACCTGTAGGAACCGGACCTAGCCAATTTTCTTTATATAATATTTCCCATGGTTTAATGGTAATATATTGTACTACAGGGTAATCAAGAATTTTATATAGTATTTCGTCTCTTCTATCCATTAAAAAATTACCTCCCTCAGCTTTTTAATATTATATGCCGAGAGAGGTAGTTGGGTTAATCCTTAATCATTACCCAGAGATGAACCTAATCCATGTCGTTCAAAGTGGTCTCTCAGGTGACTGATAGCTGTATTGGATACTCCTAATTCAGAAGCCATCTCTAAGTCTGTTTTATTTGTTTTAAGACTTTGAATAAAGGAATCAAAGCAAACTCCAGTTTCTTGGGCTTTTTGCTTTAGACAAGGTTCCGTATCTAACGGAATCCCACTACGAAGAAAATTTTCCATATAGTTCACCTTCCTAAGAATAATCTTAAAGTTATTTTGACCAAATAAGCTTTAAGTTATTTACTCTTTTGAAGGATAATTCTCCAAAACCATTTCTAATTGAATTAAGTTCTCTTTAGATGGTTTGTATCATTGAGGAGCGTTACAATTTCTTTACCATCGTAATAATCGATAATATTTAAGGCAGTATTATCTTGTCTGATTCTCCAGTATTGAGATACATCCATTCCTAAAGCCAAAGCTAATACGACTCTATTAATACCGCCGTGGCCTACAATAAGAATCCTTTGATCCTTGTGTTGCTCCATTAGTTTATTTATGCCGGCACTGACCCGACTCACAACATCCCCAAGACTTTCGCCTTCAGGTAATCTTGTGCTGACAGGGTCTGAAATCCAGTTCTCTAGAATCTGTGGAAACTGTTGTTGAATTTGGGAGTAACCCAACCCCTCCCACAAGCCAAAATTTGTTTCCCTAAGTTCCGGTAGCTTAATAACTTCTTTCTGGTGGGGTTTAGCAATTATCTCAGCTGTTTCAAAAGCTCGGCTTAGATCACTGGCATAGAAGTGATCAAAATCCTCTTTCATCAGCCTTTTAGCCAAAAGTTTAGCTTGTTCTCTACCTACGTCAGTTATGTTTATGTCAGCATGTCCTTGATATCTTAATTGTTTGTTCCACTCGGTTTCGCCGTGTCGGACTAAATAAAGTTGTGTACTCAATTTTCCTGCCTCCTTATTTAATTTCTCTGAGTTTTTGGAGTAGTAGAGTATTGTCTGCTCTATTTTTTACTGCTACGCGAATATAGTTCTGCCCTAATTGCTTATAGGAACTACAATCACGAACTAATATGCCTTTCTTTGCAAGCACTTGATATAGTTCAGAAGATCCATACTCGAACTCACTGATATCCACAAATATATAATTAGCACTTGGCAGATAGGGGCGAATAGACGGAATATCACAAAGCCCTTGATAAAGAAATCTTTTCTCAGCATTCATAAAAGCTTTAGTATTATCAATAAAATTTAAGTCCTGTAACGATACTATACCCGCTAGCTGGGCAAAACAATTAACATTCCAAGGATCTTTCATGTGCTCCATTTTCTTTATTAGTTCTCTATTCGCCAAGCCTGCCCCTAGACGCAAACCTGGAATCGCAAAAAACTTTGTTAGCGAATAGAGAATAAATAGGTTATCCCATTTGTCTAGCTCTGAGATTACGGAATAATCCTCAGCTTGTTCTACGAAATCCATAAAAGCCTCGTCGATCATAACAAAGACATTTTCTTTTTTAGCGGCTGAAAGAATAGTCACGATGTCCTCTTTTTTGATTAGATGACCGGTTGGATTATTTGGGTTACATAGTATAAGCAGATCCACTTCGGGTAACTTTTTTAGGATTTCCTGGACATTATAATTGTAGTCTTCTTCCTTTTTTAAAAATAAATCTACCACCTGACCTCCGTTTGTAGTTACTGCTAGTTCATACTCATTAAAGGTAGGTGCCGGTATGAGTACACGTTTTGGCTTTAAAACCTTAGCCAGTAAGTATATCAGTTCCACAGCCCCATTACCCAAAACAATATTTTCAGTAGAAAGTTCTAAGTATTGTGCCAAGGTAGTCTTTAAGGCTTTGGCTTGAGGGTCAGGGTAATGGAGGATTTGGTCTAAATTTTCCCGAATACTCTTATATACTCCAGGAGAAGGCCCCAAGGGGTTGATGTTGGCAGAAAAATCAGTTATTCTATCTCTTTCCAGGCCAAATTTCTCACTGGCCTCCCGTAAATTTCCTCCATGAATATGTTCTAAAATATTCATCAACTCTCTCCCCCTTAAATTAAAGTTAGCATAATCAAAAGTAGTAACACTTCGTTAATTTCCATAATGGCTCCATAAGTATCACCAGTCATACCACCAATAGTTTCAGTTATTTTGCGAGCCATGAAATAAGTGATTAACCAAATTAAAAAAAATAAAATTAAAGCCTTGAGCTTCAACAATATAACTGCTATAACTAAAGCTAGTATCGTCCCCCAGACAAATTCTTTATTACCCGTATGTAACTTATAAAGTTTTCCCAGACCTTCCTTGCGGAAATAAGGAAAAAATCTTATTGCATAGACCATCGACCACCTGCTTAGAGTAGTTGTTACCACTAGTACTGCAATAATCGAATAGTTGTCAAAGGATGCTAAGTAAATAAACAGCGAAAACTTTAATAATAATAGAACAAAAACTCCCATGACTCCATTGGCGCCTACTCGGCTATCCTTCATGATTTCTAGCTTTCTTTCCCTATCTCGGCCACTGAAAAGACCATCCATACTATCCATCAAGCCATCTAAATGTAGTCCACCGGTAATAATCAAATGACCTGCTATTAGTAAAGCGGCAACTACTGTTGCGGGGAAAACTTTGGCACCGGCTAAGTAGATAGCACTTAAAAAGACTCCAATAACCAAACCCGCCAAGGGGAAGAAAACTGTTGAACGCCCAAAGTTTCTCTCCTCAAAGGGGAGATTAAAAATATAAATTCTAGTAAGATTTTGTATTGCCATAATAGGTCCCTTAAGTAAAAACATTAGTATTCAATCCCCCGTCTACTGGATATCCCTTTCTGGTAAGGATGTTTAACCGGTTTAAGTTCAGTAACCAAGTCTGCTAACTCCAAAATTTCATTAGGTATACCACGCCCTGTTAGAAT